>Ga0272441_10003550_pt1 | contig 29529 bp, 25 predicted proteins | sample SSMProp6N_FD_193582 | JGI IMG/M metagenome (GOLD analysis project Ga0272441, IMG submission 193582) | Marine sediment archaeal communities from Little Sippewissett salt marsh, Falmouth, MA, United States - SSM-Prop-6N | ecosystem: Environmental > Aquatic > Marine > Wetlands > Sediment ... | reverse complement strand
GATCCGCTTCGACGATTAACGCGGCCGCGGATTCATTGGAGTAACGGATACCTATCTGGACCAGCAGATCCCGCTCGTGGCCAGGACCGCGGCGGATGAGGGCGCGAAGGCCTTGAAGTACTTGAGGAAGCGCTTGGTTTCCGCTGCGTCGGTATCCTCCAGGTTGCGGGCCCAGCGATAACCGATGGGTTGGTAGCGCAACGCCACCTGGATACGGAGTTTGCCCATCCCGGGTGTCAGGGGAATCTTATAAGTGATCCGGTCGGTGAAGTCCTTGAAGTCATTATCTTTGGCCGCGGCCCCGTACACCCCGCAATCTTCCGGAGAGGTCGCTTTGTCGAAGCCCATGGGCAGGATGCGGTTGTCCTTGAGATACTTGACCCCGGAAAGCAACATGGTGGTAACATTGCCGTTTTCATCGCCCATGATGGGCTCGTAGATCTGCACCTGGTCCTGCCGGGATATCACGTTGTAATGGGGCTCGTAACGATCCGCCCGTTCGTCGTTGTCGTTGCCCGCGATGGCGCCGTCGGGTCGCAATTTGCCCGATTCGAACACCACCTTCCCCTCCGCGTCCAGCACCGTGAAATGGATCCAGGCGCGGCGGGAAGGATAGGCCGTGGGCAGCTTGTGGCCCGCCAGGTTACGCACCTCGACTTGCACGGACAGGCTATCTTCCCCGGCTTCTGCGGACAAAACGCGGATCCGGGCACTCTTGGTTTCCAGATGCGCGGCGGACCGGTCCGCCGTGGCCTGCAGGCTCTGGGGCAGGGCCGTGACGCCGAGTTCCCCCCGGTGCCGGTTCAGCATGCGGGGCAAGAGGATATTGCCGCCCCGGAACACGTGGCGGGACACCTTTTCCCGCGGCTCACCCAGGACGCCGCTGATAGCCACCTTCCCTTCCACTTCCGGCATGTGGCAGGACTGGCAGGACCGGGTATCGGCATAGCCGCTGTGTTTCCACTCCAGGTAGGGCACCTGTTCCGGAAGTTCGCCGAGCTCTTCGCCCTTGTCGTTCAGGGCATGGGTGTAAAGGGTATGGCAGGTGGCGCAGAACTCCGAACTCTGGATATGGGCCGCCTCCCGGGGAATGAAGCGGGAGGCCGACTGCATGAGGTGTTGACGCCCTTCGTCAACGTCATAGGGTCCGTAAATCTCCCGCTCGCCGTAGGGAGTGGTGTTATCCAGCACGAAACCGCCCACGAAGCTCTCCCGGGTACCCAGTTTGTCCGCCAAAACCTGATGGCAGATGGTACAGGAAACCCCGTCGGCGGCCAGGTTGTGATTGACGGCTTCATTGGGCACCATGGGCAAGTGAACGAACACCTCTCCCGATCGACCCGCCGTCTTGGCCAGGTAACGGGTCATGGGCATGTGACAGGCGGCGCATTCATTCTGAATGGCCCGGCTGGCCGCGGGCAAACGTATGGCTTCCCGGCGGATCGCCGCCTGCCAATAGGGGTCCCGGGAGGAATTGGCCATCATGGATCCGCTCCAGTCGGACCCCATGGAAATATCCTCTCCCTGGAGAGAGGACAGCTGGTTGTGACAGGCGACGCAGTCCCGGTGATCCACGAAAGCCGGGGCCGACCCGGTCATGGCCACGATGGAAACAATCGACACGGAAAAAAATGCCAGGATCAATGCTTTTTTCATGATTACCACCCCTCGAAAAATCCGCCGTCAAACCAGTCCCAGAGAATATACGCCATGATCTGGACATCCCGACCGTCGGTATGGTTGAGCGGCACCCGCACACCCACGTTGAGCATGATATGCTGCCTCTGGTTCAGGGTAACCTGCAATTGGGGCACCAGGTCATACAAGAACTCTTCACCTTTTTCCAATTCCCGGGCTGCCAGGAATCCCAGCATGGGCGACCAGGTGCGTCCGTAAGGTCCGGAAGTGAACTTCTTACCCAGGGCGAAACGGAAAAGGCCTTCCGTACCTGCCTTGTCCTGATTCAGGGGGTACTCAAGCGCCAGCTGGGTATGGAAAAAGAAATCCCCCGGCAACGCCTGGCTGTAGACCAGGAACGGTTCCAGCACCACCGTACCCTTGCCGAAGCCGTTGTCCTCGTTTCCCGTGGGCAGGATCATTTCACCCATGACGCTGAGGATGCCGCCCTTTTCGTGATTGTGCCACAGCACCTGCTTGTAGCCCAGGGCGATATCGCCCAGGCTGCCGCCGGACCAGCTCTCACCGCCCCCGGCCATGGGCATCTTGGCCCAGCCGAAGGGCACGGCTATTTCGAACTGTCCCCGGGCGCCGATGCGGTTTTCGTACACCAGTTTCGGAGTAATCCGGGAGAAGTCATCGTCAGTGGTTACGGTCACGAGAAGTTCGTCTTCCGGCATGGCTTTGCCCGTCACCAACGGCTTGGGCATGTTCAACTCTCCCCGGGGCCAGCGGTCATCCGTGCAGAACACCCGGATGTATCGAACCGCCTTGAGCAGTTGCTCTTCCGAGAGGATTTTTCCGAAAGACGGCATGAAACGGGAAAATCCGCGGATGGGCCCGCCCTGGTGCGCCACGATGACCCATTCGGCGTCGGGTTCCCGGCGGGCGAACTGGCAGTCGGTAAAATCCGGAGGCGCCGCGTCGAATCCCAGCAATTCCGGGGAAACCCCCCTGCCGTCGGCGCCGTGACAATTGGCGCAGGCGTTCATGTAGATTTCCCGGCCTTCCTGCATTGCCGATCCGGCCTGTTCGGCCGTGAGGCTGTTCCCAGCCAGGAAACACAGGCCGGCAAAGAGCACAGCGAATCCCGTCCATTTGACCCAGAGTTTCATGATTAACCTCTCCTCGTTGGTATTAGAATAGTGTACCCGTAAAAATTATTCAACCCACGAATCATCCTGCGGCATGGATCCGGACTGTTATGGCAACAGTATCCCGGAGACATTTGCCGCGGCTATTGATAGGCATGGAGCGCACCGGTTATGGTGGGCAGGTAGTTGACTCCCAGGTAGGTAAACAAAACAGCCAGGAAACCGGCAACCGCCAGCCAGGCCGCGGCCTTGCCCCGCCAGTGAGGCCGGTTGCGCAAATGCAGATAGGCCAGGTAAACCAGCCAGGTCACCAGGGCCCAGTTCTCCTTGGGGTCCCAGGACCAGTACGCGGCCCAGGCCGCTTCGGCCCAGACGATGCCGATGGCCAGGCCGATGGAGATCAACAGGAAACCACCGCGGATGGCCCCGTCCATGAAACGCAGCAGGTCGGCTCCCAACGTTTTTTCACGCATACCCGGCATGACCAGGAACATCAATGCACAGGCAAACGAGAAAAACAGGGCGCCATAACCGATAAAATAGGCCATCACATGGGGAACGAACCAGGGGCTGCGCAGAGCCGGCGGCAGCATGCCGGCACCGGGATCCGCCTTGAAAAAGGCGAACACCATGGCCGCCAGGGCGCAGGCCGCCGCCACTCCGCCCATACGGCTCAACGGGGCGACCAGACGGAGAAACAGGTAGACCAGGGCCACCGCCCAGGAAAAAAACACCAGGGATTGATAGAGGGTCTGAAAAGGCGGTTGCCCCAGGCGCACCCAGGCTCCGACAATCAGTATGGTATTGGCCAGCCAGGCCAGAACCAGCAGGGCTTCTCCCCACCGGCGCGTACGGCGGACCGCCAGGAACGCCAGTCCGGACAGGGCGTACAATCCCAGGGAAATGAAAAAGAAAAGGGAATGCGCATGCCAATGGATCATTTTCGCCTCCCCAGGGACATGGAGAACAGCCCGGCAAGGAAAAACAGCAGGCCCGCGACAACCACGGGGAAGCCGGGATCCTTTTTCACGGTAATTCCCGAAAGGGGATCATTGCCTCCCCGGTATCCGGACTGGAAAAAACGGTAGCCCCCGTACCGAACCGGGTGGTTGACCCGCACCCATTCCTCCCGGGTCCTTGTCTTATCGCGGAAGGTTAAGAGGCTGGCGTATTCCCGGGGGGGACTCACGGATTTCAATTCCACGGCATGGTTGCCGTCGGGCAGCAGGACCGGGCGGGTGTCCGCCTCCACGCGGAAGGTCCTGGCGCCATTGCCCGCTTGTTTCCGTAAACGCATATCCGCCCATATACGCGGAGATTCCTTTTGCCCCGCCGCATCTTGGCCCATGGCCGCGACCTCCAGAAAAACCTGATCGAGCTTCAGTCTGCTTTCGCGGCGGGGATCCACGATACGCTGGAGCCGGAAACGCCCCCCCCCGCGACGGAACACCTTTAATTGGACTCGCGCGGGATAGCGGTCGATCCGGAACTCATTCAAGGTGACGGAGAAGGGCAAAGCTTGCATGCGGCCGCCGAAGTGGCCGTTCTCCTGCACCAGGATTCGGTCCCCGGCGCGGTGGGGGCGCAATTCCATATACCCCCTGACGCCGATAAACTGACTGACCAATCCTCCCAGCAGCACCACCGCCACCCCCAGGTGGAGGAGGCGGAACGACCAGGAACGGCGTTGCAAAACAACTCCAACCAGGGAAAACCCCATCAGCAGGAGCAGTCCACGGAACCAACCGCAATAGAATACCCGGTCCAGTGTCAAGGCCAGGATGGGTCTTGCCAGGATGCCGTAATGGACGTGGTAATAGGCGGCGTCCTTTCCCTGCACCACCCATGCGCCCGCCGCCACCCAGATCGCCAGGAACACGAACAAAGCGGCTCCATATCCGGGTCGCAACAGATCCCGCAGAACAAAACCCATTGCCCGGGCCGCGGCGATCGCCGCGGCGCATACCAGGAGCGCGGCTGGTATCCACCAGGGCGCGGATATACCTGAACGCAATCCCTGCACCGCCCACAACGTCAGAAACGCCAGGATGACAATCAATGCCGGCCGACCCATTCTTCTACGTCCATCCGCTGTCATATACTCACCCCCATCCCGCACGACACTCTCCGGCAAATTGCATGAGTTCTAACTCTGCGGTAAAGCTCCGGCATTGTCAAGCATGTGAGGAACTCATTTCCACCCCGGACCGTTTCACTCTTTTTCCGGGTTTCCGATTGTACCCATGCCCCATACAATCGGGTTCTTTTGAATGGACTCTCTCCCGGAGCACCCGCTTGGGGGACCTTGTGCTCTATGCGGGTTTCCAGAGCCGCCAGTCATCCCGGGTCTGGACAAAACGGGTCTGCATCCAGGCGTTCCCGCCGCGGCGGTATCGTCGCCGGTAGATGGATTGATTGGCGTTGTAATCCGCGTCGGGGATCCAGTCTCCCGGCGCCGCGGCCACAACCAGCCCCACTTTCTGTTCCTGGGCTTTCAGGGCCAGCCAGATATCCGCCATATTGGGCAAAGGGAAATCCCGATCGGTCAGGGTGATGGTACTGCTGTGAAAAACCATGGAGTTGGTGGCCAGAACGTGCACGAACACATCATCCGGCCGGGAATGGTGGCGGTCAATGACCGTACGATCCCGGTAATAGTCCTCCAAGGTTGCGTTCAATATGGCGCCATGCGTGCCGACAAGACATTTACGTTCATAGGATTCCACTTTTCCGATCATCACTTTCATGAAATCCCCGGGAAACACCAGGTCGTCGTCACACACCAGCCGCCAGCCCCGATGGTCCTGGGTGCGATAGAATTTGCCCGCGTCGCCCCGGTCTCCGAAGGGTTCCTCCCGGGAGCGGAACACCCGGATCTTGGAACCTTTGGACAATACCCGGGGGATCCGGCGGCCGAATCCATTCAAATACACCTGAATCAAGTCCACCTGGTCGTACAGAGACTCGATGGTCTGGGTAAGGGCCCGAACACGTCCGGGAATCGTCGCCAGGGATGCGGTGATGGTGTCCATATTGGCCTCCACTCAGGGTGACTTCCCCTGATACCAAGTATTGTACCCTGAACAGCCCGGGGAAAAAACACCCGGCCCGCCACGGGTCTTTCGATCACCGGTTCCCAACCAGGCCCGCCACCGCGTATACCATCACCGTCGCGGCTACCCATTGATAGGGAGAGACGGAAATCCCGAAAACCAGGGGAGCGCAGGCCATGGGAGTAAGAATGGCGGTTGAATACTTCATGGCCGCAGTCAGAATCATACCGCCGTTTTTCAACGCCAATTGCAGAGCGGCCAGGGCCAGCAGGGCAAAGAACGCGTACAAATAGAGGAAGGGAGAAGCAAAATAGCGCCCGATCATGAATTGATACTTCTGCACCAACAGGCGCAGGAAAACCACCATAAGACCGGTTGACATTCCCGCGGCGGCCCCGTACATGATGGTCTTCCAGCGTCGGCTGACAATCGAAGGCACCCCCCCCGCGGTCAACGCTACGGGCAGAACGGAAATCACCGCCAGAGCCTCCATGGAGGGCATGGTGAAAGTACCGGGGTGATCCAGAAGGTTCAGGGCCGCGATTCCGGTAACGAAAAGAGCCCCGTGTGTCAGGTCCCTTTTCGACAGATCCTCTTTTAGAAATCGCCGGGAAAGTAACGCCAGCAATACCACCGTCCAACCGGAAAAAGCACCCACCACATGGGCGGGCAGGGCGGCCAGGGCGACTGCGCTCGGGATCGCGTATAGATTGGCCAGAACCAGTCCCGTCACCCACAAACGCCGGTGGTGAAAGAATTCCGGCTTTCGGGGACCTTTCCAGCCCAGCCAGGATATCCCCATTTTCATGAGGAGTTCTCCCCCGGCTATGCATGAATAAGCCGCCAGGGCCATCAACAGGGCGAATAATCGTGACAGGGTCATGGGAAGCGGCCATTATATGCCACTTCCCCGGGTATGGCAACGCGGAGCATAAAGACTTACGTCCCGATCAAGTCCGGATACCCGGATGGCTTCCGGGAGAAGTCCTCCGGCTAATCTTTTGTTTTCGGTGTCAACACGTACAGGGCGAAGAGGATCAACACGCCGACGTACAGGTATGGAATGGCCCAGGGCCAGAGGGGATGCCCCTTGAATACGGTTTTCACCAAGTAAAACAAGGCTCCGGAAACCGCCGTGATCGCCAACCAGATCCCAAAAACTTTTCGAAAGGCCATGCATTCCTCCCCGTTTTTTTCCGGCCTCCGGGGCCGGGATTGCACAATTTTACCGCAGCGCCGAAAGGTCCATCCCCGCCGCGAATCGCCGCAGCAGTTCAAGTCCGCCCTTGGCCCGGGTGGTCAGGTCAACCACGTACCGATCCTTGTATACCAGGCCGATGGAAGCTTCTCCATCCTGTTTGTCAAGCTTCTCCATGGCGGGGATACCGTTGATTTCCGTCACCCGGCCGATTCTCTCGGCGGTATCCACGTTGACCTTCATGGCCAGGGCGATTTTCATGCCCTGGAGTAACGCTGAGGCGGTACCCGCGTCGGTAATATGCACCCTGACCTGATCGGATCCCGATGAATAGTCCGCTTGCAGGGCGGCGGTTTCCATTTCCCCGTAAGTTCCATGGGTGTATTCCGGTTCCCGACGTTGCCAGCCACTCAAATTCGGAAGAACGGCGACCAGTTCATTTTCTCCGGATATCCGGATCTCGCCACCCTGCAGGGCTTCCGACTTCGCCTTGATATCGCTGAGGCTCCCGACCCCGGAGGTGGAACCGCCACTTTCCGATGAAACTTGAGATGTCGTGGAAATGGCTGGCGTCGACCCGCCGCGATCCGAGATCCCCGCCGGGGAAACCGACGATTCCCCCGGCGAGAAGAGGATCACAAGTGCCACGACCACGGCGGCCAGCAGCAATACGCCGCCGATGATCATGGCCATCATTTTTTTATATGCGCTCACCAGTTTTTCATCCTTTTCGTTCTCCAGGCCGTCGATCTCGGCCTGGATGGCCGCTTGTGTATCACGGATTTGGATAACCGCCGCTTTTTCCTTTTCCAAACCCGGACGTTCCATGGTGTCGGCGGCCAGTTTTTCTCCCAGCAGACGGTATTGGGAATCGCGCTTGCCGATCATCTCGCCTCGATCGGAGTTGTTTTTCGAAAGATTGCTCTTGACCGCGGCAATCCGCTCATCAAACCCGGAAACGATGGTATTCCGCTCCTTGCGCTGTTCATCCAATTGCTTCTGCAACCCCTCCGACTCCTCCCGCAGGGAGGACACGAGAATCTCGATGGGTTTTCCGGCTTCCTCCCGGGCGTTGATTCCCGCCTGCAAAGCTCTTTCTTCCTGTTTCAGCAAATCGAGTTTCCTGACCGAGTCCTCTTTGTCCTCCGGGCCGGCGGCGGGATCAGATCCCTTGGCTTCCGATTGGCTGCGTTCCAGAGCGATCGCCGCCAGTCGGGCCTGGGCCTGCCGGGTCTCCTTCTGATCCGTCTCCAACTGGCTGTTTTGATTGCGGATCCGTTTGTCCAGGTCGTTTTTCTTATCTTCGATGCCCTTGATTTCTCCGTTCAGACGCTGGTTCTCCCGGTTCTTTTTTTCCTCAAGTTCGTTGAGTTGTTTTTCCAATTCTTCTTTCCGGGAGTCCAGTTCATCCAAGGATGTCTGGGCTTCATCCAAAAAGGACTTAATGTCCGGAAAAGCCGAGATATCGGATTTTGATTCCCAGGCTTTACGGCCCAGTTCCGACAGGTTTTTTTCCATCATCTTCTGCTTTTCCTTCAGCTCCCTTCCATGTTTCCCCAGCGCCCTGCGGCGCCGGCGCTCCTGCATACCCTGCTGAAAAATGGATTTCAAACTCATGAGCCCACCTCGTTGTGCTTTCACATAGATGCCCCAATTGTAGAACCGCTTACATTTATATTCAACTCAAGGATATTTCTTTTCCGCAAGGAATGAGATTATGGGGTTTTGGAATCAATATATAGATTGGGGGGAAAAATGAAGAAAAAGCCATTTATGGAGATTATTGTTCTGGTCATGGGTTTGCTGTTACTGCCGGGACTCCAATATGGCGGTGAATATCAATACGCCTTGATCGCCCTGGACTCCCATGACTTCCTGCCCGCCAGGAATACATATCAATGGCGGGGAACATCCAAATTCGAAGGTCAGAACGGTCACATTGAATTCACCTGCTCCATGATCTATTACAAGGTGCCGGACAATCTGGTGGTCCAAATCACCAGCCGCAACACAGCTACGGGGAACGTATATACCGGGGCATTCAAAGCTTCCTGCAACAAGGACCCGGTTTTATTCGACAACGTCAACTGCGGCTCCTGGCAAAAGACCTCCGGAGAAACCAACGCGCTGCCCAGTCAAATCGCACATAACGAAAAGACTTTGTGTGCCCTGGGAGAGATGTTCTTCCCGCCTGGTATCCGCGAAGCCCTGCGGGGGGAATACAGCGGCCTGAACGAGGGACCCTGGACATTGGCGCCCATGCCGGTAAGTCCCGGGGAAAACAGTGTCGTGCATTCTCCGGTGACTTTCGAGGCATTCCTGCCGTTCCGATTCGCGTTGCCCTGCACCGGCTGGAGATTCACTCTGTTGCTGGAACGTCACGATCCGAAGGGCGGCTCCTACCCATGGATAAAGATGAATACCGGGGACCCTTTAAAAAGCTGGGAAGGAAAAAATTTCGATTGCCGCTGGAAAAAAGAGATGAAACTGGCTCCGGGAAAGTACCGCTACAAACTGCAGGCCGCGCACTATGAGAAAGGGAAAACGCCCTGGTCTCTCGCGTTTCCTTTCCAGGTCAAAATGAAGATCCAGGCGTCGGCCCTGCAGGCGGCGAAACATATCGTGATTACTTCTCCCCGGGGAGGAGAAATGTGGCGGATCCGCAAGGAGCCCTATTACGTGAACTGGAAATGTTATGGCCTGCCCGCGGCGGTCTACAACGGCCCGGTCAAGATCGTACTGCGCCGGGGAGACCAGAAAATCAAGACGCTTCGCAAAAAAATCAGCGCCAAAACCGAAGCGTCCAGGGTCTACCTGACCGGTGACCTGCCCACCGGCGGCGGCTTCTTTATCCGCATCCGCAGCACGGTGGACCCGGCATATTTCAGCGACAGCGGCACGTTCAGCATCATTAAACTCAATCCCGGCATGAAAACCATGAAGCGCTAGCCCCAACCTGCGTATTGGTGATTTCAGCCGGCATCCGGAGATTGCCGGAAACGACGACCTGCTTTGCCCGTGTGCCACCCCCGGGATTTTTTTCCAATGGCCACGGTGTGTTACAATTTCGCCTCATGCCGACCAAGACGTTGTCTCCAGGAACCGCTACTCCGGGATTCCCATTGCCCCGGATCCATGAAGTCGTAAATAATCGCTATGTCATCGGGGAACAGATCGGCGCAGGCGGTTTCGGCGTGGTTTTCCGGGCCCGGGACCGCATGTTGAAAAAGCCGGTGGCCCTCAAGTTTCTCAATCCCCAACTCACGGGAGATGAGAAAAGTTTCCTGCGGGTCCGCCGGGAAGTCAACAATGCCCAGCAGATCGTGGACCCCCGCATCGTCAAAATCTTCTCGCTGGAAACCTACCGGGGGAAAGCCCCGACCATCTATTTCATGGTCATGGAACTCATTGACGGTCAGAGCCTCAAAAGCATGATCCGGTCCCGGGGAAGATTGTCCTGGGATTTCTTTCAGCCCATGTACATGGAGATCCTGGAGGGAATCGCCGCTCTCCACCGCCGGGGCATCATCCACCGGGACCTGAAGCCGTCCAACATCATGATCACCGGCGAGGGCAGCGTAAAGATCCTGGATTTCGGATTGTCAAAGGGTCAGACCGACCTGGAAGCCACGTCTTCCATCGGAGAGATCATCGGCTCGCCGCATTTCATGTCTCCCGAACAGATCGAGGGCTCGGAAGTCGGCATGCGATCGGATCTATACCAGGCCGCCCTGATCCTCTACCATGCTCTCTCGGGGAACCTGCCGTTTCGAAAGGATACGACAACCATGGAGTTGCTGTTGGAGAAAATCCGGCAGCAACCCATACCCATCAAATCCCACGATGTACACATTTCCCGTTTTTTGGAATTCGGCATCCTCCGGGGATTGGCACGTCGCCCCGGAGACAGGTTCCCCGACATCAACAGCATGATTGAATATTTTCGAGGGGAGCGCAGCCCCCGACTGGGCCGCTTCCGCCACTTCCTGCGCCGCCACCGGCTGCGAGCGTCGCTCCTGATTTTATTGGGAATAGCCGTTACCTTTTTCGGCATTTTTTATGTAAGGCATAAAAACGACATCGTGGATTTCTTTAGCCGCAACGGTCGTATTCGGGCCCGGAACCGTTTCGGCCTTACCATCTGGGAGAAGGACTTCACACCATTCTCCATTTCCCGGATCATACGCATGCACGAACGAACCGGAACAGAAACAATCAAGGTTGACTCCGGGACCCGCCAATCAGTTGCCGCCGTTTGCCTTACCAATCCAAAGCTGCAAGCCTTTGATCCCGAATTCTCCATCACCTCGGACCAGGCGGACAACCGGCTGGTCATCCTGGACGCCCGGGGGCGGGAAGTTTTTAACAAGAGCTATACCGAGGCATTCCTGAACGGGGACGCCTATGGGTTCAGCCGCCGTTTCCACATCTCCAGCTTGGAATCCACCGACCTGGACAAGGATGGGAGCCCGGAAAACCTGCTGCGAATCCATCATGCGCCGGCCATGTTCCCTTCCGCCTTTGGAAAAATCAGTGAGAAAAAGCTTTCTTTCGTCAACCCCGGAACCATCACCGCCTATTGGCCGCTGAAAAAAGATCCATCCCACAACACATTCCTGCTTTACGGGCGCAACAATCTGCTCAGTCACTTCGAGTTCGTGGCCGAAATCGAGTTGGGATGGGATAAGCATGCCATTCCCAACCTGAACAACGACACGCGGTACAATATCCACGGCTTCATGGTCCTGGCTCCCGAGGGAAAGGTGATCCGCAACGACTGGGAATCCCTGGGCACCATCACCATTCAAGACACCCGAAGCCAGGATCTGGTAACCATCCACCGGGGCCATCACTTGTCCATCCAACGCGCGGGGCACACTCTACACTTTCAAGACGACCCGCGGGAAGTGCGCCGAGTTTTCAGCCTCATCAATCGGGCCTTCAGCCAGAAGCGGGCACACGATCGGCCCGACCTGGCCTGTGAATGCATCGACCAGGCCCTGAAATCAAATGTTCAAAGCCCTTACCTTCTTTCATGTTTGTTCTACTTAAAGGGCGACCTTGAAATCCTCATGGGAGAATACCGGAAAGGACGCCAAAACCTCCTCAAGGCTTTGACATACTATCCCCACAACACCGATGCCCGGCAGCGAATATGTGACAGCCACTTTCTGGCGGGGGACTTGAAGGAAACCTTCGCAACCCTGTCCGAAGCCCGGATGACGGGCAATAAGTTCTGGGGCATCAGCCTGGGGTTGGAGATCTACCGATTTTATTGCGACCTACATTCCGGTGATTTCATGCGGGCCCGGGATTTTTTCGAGACCCGCGCCAATCTTGACCTGGTGCCCAAGCGGGTAACCAACGGAATTCTGCAAAGCGTTTTCCAGATATTCCGGGGGAAATACTCGACCGCCCTGGCCCGGCTGGAATCCCTCCAGGGCGAAAACCTGGAGGTATTCACCATCGAGGAATACCGGCTCATCCTCGCCAGGGCCCTGCTGCTGAAAAAACTGCATTCCGGGAACCTGGACTCCCGCCGGGAAAAACGTCTGGCCTTCTACTTCCGTGACATCTTTCACAACAGCCATTTCCACAAAACCATGGCAGCGGTTTCCCACTTTCTGGTGCAGTCGAAGGAGTCGTCGGGAACCCCCGATGCCCCCGGTTGCCGGAAAAGGCTCGCCCGGGCGTTTTCCCAATCGATTATCAATAGCCGCGGCGACTTCACCTCCCGATTCTGGCTGTTTTACGACGCCTACATCTACGGCCGGGCCATGGAACACCTGGGAGATATCGGGCAGGCCGCCCGCGGCTACCGGATATGTAGCGAATCCAACCCCTATACCGCTTTGGCGCGGGATGCCCGCACCCGCCTGGAACGACTTTCTTCTCCGGGTCACCGGTCTAGATAATGCGGATGCGCTGGACGCAGGCGGAGTCGCCGCGCAGGATGGTCTGTTCCAGATCGACCGCTACGGATCTTCCGAACAGCTTCTCGAACACCGCTTTTGAATAGCCGAAGGTGCAATCACAGAGGGCCGGATCGTCCACTCCCGCTCTCACCAGGGGACGGGAGGATGAGATTACAATCCTCCGCCGGCTCCAGTGAAAAATGCGTTGACGACCATGATGACCGCGGCGATCATGGAGGTCAGGGCGAATATCAATTTGAGTATCGCGGGTTTGAAATTCATGGTCAACCGGGTCCCCAGGAGAGCGCCCAGGAGCCCGGCGGCGGCCAGGGGCAGAGCCAGAGACGCATCGAAGTGGCCGGTGCTGAGGTGGCCCAGGAATCCCGCCGAAGCGGTCACCATGACCAGGGTGGTAGACGTGCCCACCGCCACGTGCATGGGCACTTTCAGGACCAGAACCATCAGGGGAACCAGGAAGGATCCGCCGGAAATCCCCACCATTCCCGAAATGAATCCCGTTGCCAATACCACCGGGACGATCACCAACGGATTGAGTGTATAAGAACGCGGACCGGAGCGGAGAGTGAACGCGAACCTGGAAGTGGATTGTATCTCTTTGCGCACCGGTTTGAGCATCAGCAGGGAGGCGATGGCGATAAAGACGGCGAAAACCACCTTCAACAATTTGTCGTGAAAAAGATCGGAACTAAAGCCGCCCACGAAAGCCGACACCAGGGTCATGATACCGATGAGCGCGACCAGTTTCCAATCGGTCACCTTGCGTTTCCCGAACAGGATGGTCGCGGTCAGGGAAGATACGATGAGGACAAACTGCCCGGTGGTGGCCGCGGCGTGCATCCCCATACCGGCCAGGGCCAGGGCCAGCACGTAGAAGTTGCCGCCGCCCCGGCCGGTCGTGGTCATGACCGCGGCGATCAGGAAAATGATCAGGGCCAGAAGTGGAATTTCCATGAATCAACCGGCGGCTTTTTTCATTCCTCGCTGGTTTTCTTCCCGGTCATTTCGGTGAGGATCCGGATGGCCGCTTCCAATTGCTGGTCCCGCCCCTTGTCGATGACGCCGGGCATGTTCTTGACCACCACGTCGGGCACGGTCTGGTTGTTCTCCAGCCACTCACCGGCCTTGTTCTTGGCGCTCACCGGGATCGATCCCCACAGGACGGTGCCGTTCTGAAGCATTTCCCAGCCGGCGAAGCTGCAGGTACCCGGTACGGGCATGCCGATCAGTTTACCGATCCCGAGATCCTTGTAAGCGCAGGCGAAGCAGTGTCCGTCACTGTAGTTGGCCTCATTGACCATGGCCACGTGGGCCCGGGTCCAGCGGTAATTGGGTTCATACCCCAGATCCCGCTTTTCCACCGCGTAGGTCATGAATTTCTCGCCCGACAGGAACATGGTGATGTCCCCCACCAGGTCACCGCCGCCATTGAAGCGGGTATCAACGATCAAACCGTCACAATCATAGAACCTGCCCATGGCCTTTTCGTAGACCCGGCGGTAGGAACCGTCGCTCATGCCGGGGATATGCACGTATCCGAAACGACCATTGCTCTTTTCGACGACCTCATCCCTGTTCAACCGCACCCAGCGTTCATACAGCAGAACGGCTTCCCGGCCGCGGCTGATCGGCTTGACTGTGATCTTGAAACTTTTTTCCTTTTCGGGATCAAAAACAGTCAGGGCCGTGAACTTGCCGGCCAACCGGTTGAGGTAGCGGGCCCGGTCGGTATTCTTCTTCAGGGGGACGCCGTTGATCTCCCGGATCACCATACCGGGCTTCAGATTGAATTCGGCTGTGTCCAGCGGACCGTTGCGCATGATCTCGGTGATCTTGAAGCCCCCGCCGTTGTACCCATAGTCATAAAAAATCCCCAGCGAGGCCGTCTGATCGCCGGCATCATCGCCGGAACGATAACGGGCGCCGCAATGGGAGACATTCAATTCACCCAGCATCTCCGACAACAACTCGGCGAACTCCCGGTCATTGCCCACGGCCGTGAGTTTGGGTTCATACGCCTTTCGCAAGGCCTCCCAATCGGCACCGTGGAATCCGGTTTCATAGAACATGGCGTTGGTTCGTTCCCATACGTGAGCGAACATCTCGCGGCGCTCCACGCTCTCGTCAAACGTAATCTCACCACCGATATGCACCGGTTTCTTCGATTTCTTCTGGAGTTCGAGTTTAGACATATTGCCGTCGGCCAGCAGGTAGAGGTTCTTTTTATCGTTGTCCCAGGTAAGCGATCCCGACCGGGCGCCCAAAGCCATCACCATGGCGGTCTTGCGGGTACGCAGTTCCGTGGACCAGAGGTTGAGGCCTTTTTCGAATCGGGCCAGGTAGTAGAGGGTTTCGCCGTCCTTGGACAGAACCGCGTCGCCGAGGAAAGAAGAGTGGATGGTCAACCGTTTCTTGCGCTCATCCAATCCATCCCAGTCAAAGGCCAGAGATTTAGCGGACTTTTCCTCCTCGGGCTTAGCGGCTTTCTTTTTGTCTTTTTGATCTTCCTGTTTTTTTTCTTTTTCCTCCGACTCCTTCGCGAGACTCAATTCATCCTTGCTCAGGTTGGCCCGTTCCCAGGCTTTCCGGGTAAAGTAGAGGGCGTAGACATCCCGCTGCACGGCCCCGGAGTTGGCATAGGCGCGCAGGCCGTGGCGATTGCTGAACCACAACATCAATTCGCCCCCGCCGGTCCATCTGGGGCGGATATCATGGTAGCCGCTGCGGGTCAGGTTCATCATTTTTTCGGTCCCATCGGCTTTCAACAGCACCACCTCGGTGTTGGCCAGCCGTGGGCTGTATTCCACCAGCAGCCAGCGGCTGTCCGGGCTCCAGCGGAAATACTGGTCGCCGTCACCCATGTAGAACAACTCCTTTTCCGTGAACAGGACGCGACTTTTTTTGGTGGCCAGGTTCCTGATCTTCAACACCCTGCGATTCTCGATATAAGCCATTTCCCTGCCGTCCGGGGAAATCCGCGGCATGTAGTTGTCCGCGTCGTTCACCAGCAGGGGCTCCTCTTTCACCACCGTGGCGGCGTGAAAGTACTTCTCCCGGCTGTCCGTCTTGAGGGTTTTGTATATTCCCCAATGGCCGTTCCTTTCAGCGGCGTACACAACGGCCTTGCCGTCGGGCGTAAAGGAAACGAAACGCTCGGCCCCGGGAGTATTGGTAATGCGCCGGTGCATTTTGCGATCCGTGGCGGTGACGAACACTTCTCCCCGCACGATGTAAGCGATCTCCTTGCCGTCGGGAGATACGGCCATTTCCCTTACCTTACCAGCCACGGGGATCAGCTTCCCGTCATTGCTTTTCCGGGGGGAATCGATACGGACTTCCACCCGGACCGGTTCGGATCCGGGTTTCAGCGTATACAGGTCCCCGTGATGGGTAAAGCAGAGGATGCCCGAGTTGTCTATGGAAAGAAAACGCACCGGGTGTTCCCGGAAACTGGTGACGGCTTCACTCTTCTCCGGATGGGCCGGATCCAGGCGGCGGACGTTGAAACTGCCGCTCTTTTCGCTCAAATAGTAAATGGATTTTTCCCCAGGCGCGAACACCGGGTTGCGGTCCTCGCCGCTGAAAGTGGTTAACCGTGTATGCTTGCCGGCTTTTTTATCATACACCCAGATATCCCGGGTAACCGATGAAGTATGGTGTTTGCGCCAGTCGTTTTCTCCACCTTTCTTGTCGTGATAGATCCATTTTGAACCGTCCCGGCTGACGCGAACCTCCTCGGCGGGAATGGTCCACACCTGAGTCACCGCTCCGCCGGCGGCGGGGACCCGGTACACTTCGGGCAGGTAGGAACTGGGAAACTGGCGGTGTAGGGAATCGTCCAGGCGGGCGGCGCCGAAAATCACCTCCCCGCCGTCGGGAGTAAACGTGTAGGGAATCTCATCGGCGGAGTGCCAGGTCAACCGCCGGGCTTTTCCTCCTGATGCAGGCGCCACGAACACATCCAGGTTGCCGTGCCGGTCCGAAGCGAAAGCGATTTGACTGCCATCGGGACTCCAGACGGGATGGAATTCGTCGGCTTCATGAATGGTCAGAAGTTCGGCTTTTCCGCCGGCGGCATCCACAAGGTACAGGTCTCCGCCATTGGTGAAAGCGATTTTGTCACCATTCGGTGAAATCGACGCCCAGCGAATCCATTGGGAACTCACTCCGGGATAAGCCGCCATGCTCAAGCAAAACAACATCAGGAAGAGAATGATCTTTTTCATGTTTACCTCGTTCTGGTATTATATGTTTTACGTGTTTCACGGAATAGAGGTTTGATCCGTCTGCCCCATTTCCATTTTTCCTGCTTACGGCATATTGTCTCACAGGTCCCGGGGTCGTACAATCTTTGCGGCCAACAATGAAAAAGGAAGAATCAATGCATTCGAACCGTGAAGCGGATAGAAGCAGCCAGTCATCCCTCCGGGGAGTAGCCCTGATTACCGGGGCAGCCACACTGGCGTTGAGCGGATACGAAATGATCCGTTCCGCCGCGGCCTCGGTCTTTCTCGCCCATTACCCGGCCTCGCGCCTGCCGGAAGCCCTGGTGATGGTACCCATCGCCATGTTCGTACTGACCTGGCTCTTCTCGATTGTTCTGCGGCGCATCGGCCCGGGGGCGACGTTCATGGTTACCCTTATGGGTTCGGGGCTAATCATGTCGTTGACGGCCTGGGGGATTCGCCGCGGGGTGCCCGGAACGCCTTTCTTCATGTACATTTTCGCCCAGGCATACATCGTGATTATCGTGGAGCAGGCCTGGGCATTCATTAACAGCCGGTTGAAACCCGCGCAGGGCAAACGATGGAATGGAATGATCATCGCCGTATCCACCCTGGGCTCCATCGCCGGGGGAATCGTCACCGGGCGCCTGTCGGTAAGCGCCGGTTCGGAACGGATGATTGTCATTGCCGCGGCTCTGACCATAATCGCCGTGTTTCCCGTGCAAAGGGGATTCCGTCTCTCCGGAACGAAACATGTGCGGGATGAAAGAAAAACCGCGGGCTTGGGCGATCACTTCGCCTGGGACCTGTTGCGCAACAACGCCACCATCCGCCGCCTGGCCCTGATGGTAACGGCCCAGCAATCGGTATCGGTCCTGCTGGATATCGCGTTTCACCGGGCCCTGCAATCCGCCATGCCCCTCCAGGATCCCCGCACCGCTTTCCTGGGCTATTTCTGGGCGGGAGTCAACCTCTTTTCCCTGGTACTGCAGCTGGGATTATGTCCCTTCCTCCTCTCCCGGGTATCCCTGCGGCGGATCCACGGCGCGGTGCCCATCCTTTACGGGGCCGCGGCCCTGGCCGCGGTGGCCTTTCCCCTGCTACCGGTGCTGGGCTTCGCGTTTTTTCTCTCAAAAACCGTGGATTACTCGGTTTTCCGGGCGGCCAAGGAAGTTCTCTACATCCCCCTCTCCTTTACCGGCCGCTACCGGGCGAAGATGACCGTGGACGCCCTGATCTACCGTTCAACCAAGGGCGTGATGTCGGGACTGCTCTCCCTGGCCGGTCGCGTTGCCGGAGTGCTCCCATTGCGCCTCTACCCGATTCTGGTCGTGCTGCTCTGCGGCGGCTGGAACCGGGCCACCCGCGACCTGCCGGAACCGGACCATCCGCCCGGATCAGAACGCATCGACCACAAAATTCAGGAACACCAGAATGGCCGCCATGGTGGCGGCGGCCGCGGTGGATGAAACCCAGCCAAGGCGTTTCGAGTACACCCATCCGCTCAGACCGAGACTCATCAGGAACACCAGGGTGCCAAGGAGAAACGACCACACCGCCCAAGTGAAGGCCCCGAAAACCGCGGATTGCAGATATACCGGATCACCGGCGTTCACGCCCATGGCCGAAGCCACGATGCCAACTACACTGGACACCGTGGATACAATCAGAAACACCGCGGCGACCATGGCGGTTCCGGCTGCCCATTGGGCCATACTCCGGATCCGGTTGGCACCTGCAGAATACCGGATGACCCGGAAAAACTTACGGGGAACATTGTTATCACGGATTATCCGCAAGTTGACAACCGGGTTGGTTACATTTATACTATAATCGCAATAATTCAATCGATACAAAAAGGTGGCATTTATGAAGACTTGTAGCCTCCACAGGTACACAGGGTTTCGTATTTTATTCTCCATGTTGATCATGTTTCTGGGTATTTCCATAGGGATATCAGGGGCTTCCACCCAGAGCAATCTCTATCAATACGGTTCCGGTTTCGCCGTGGCAAACGGAGACTATATCGGTTCCAGCGGTGGATTGGATACCTATTACCGATACTATATCGAAGTACCTCCGGGTCTCTCCACCCTGTACATCGACCTGTGGGACGGTGACGTGGGGGCCGGCTCCAACGCCAACGATTTACAAAGCGGAGGCAGTTGGGATACCCGTTGTCGCTACATCGTCCGGGATCCCAATAATACCCGGGTAGCCCGGGTAACCCTGGATTCCAGCTCCACCGCCTACAACAACGCCTGGGTGAACATCTACACCGTATCCAACCCCATCGCGGGGCATTGGGAAGTCCGGGTGAGGATGGACAGTGGGGTAACCACCGGTGACGACGTCAACGGCTACGGCCTGCGCGCCCATGACGGCACCTCCGGATCCGGAGGCATCGAGCTTCCCATCTACGCCCTCTCCAGCATCCCACCGGGAATGCTGGGAACCACCGCCCTGACCTCTACATTCTACCCCTGGGTGACTTACGGCTGTACCGTCGACTACAACGACTTTGACGGCGACAACGGCACCAACGCCTGCCGGATCACCTACTCCAGCCGCACCGGCGCGGTCAGCGGCACATACGACGGTTCCGGTGCCACCGCCTGGCTCAACACCCCCATTAGCTTTGAAAGCGACGATTCCTACTCCAAGGAATCCGGGATATGGTCCGCCGCTCTGCGCTACGACTCCAGCGGTTCGGGAAACCTGGGTACCTTTTACGTGGGCAACCAGGACGCGTCCAACCCGGCACCCACGGCCAACCCCGAAGACGACACCTTTCGCATCTACTTCCCCGCCGACGGCGGCGGCACACCCGTCAAGCCCTACATGGTGCAGCGCCTGACCTTTGTTTCCGGCTCCAATCCCGCCCAGGTGGGCAGCAACACCGTGGTATCCGTAACCGTCGATTTCGTCAATCCCACCGCCCACAGCACCGCCAATGCTTCCAGCACCGTAAGCGCTTACGTTCCGGGCGGGCAGGTGACCTATCTCGGTTCCACCTTCGCGACGGTCAGCCAGGGATCCATAGCGAGTCAACCCGCAACCGGCGGCTCCGGAACCATTACCTGGAATCCCGGAACCATCACCGCGGGTTCCACCGCTTCCCTGACCTATCGCATACAGATCACCCCTACTTCCACCAGCCCCATCGATGTGACGGGCACTCCCGCCAGCAACGGGACCCGGGCCGTTTACGTTGACGAAACCGGCAACACCTCTCAGAACCGGGCCACCTATACATACGGTCCTCTCTGCGGACTCTCCGTCACCGCGGGAACGGGCAACGACATCCCCACCTGGGCGGGAATCTCCCGTTTCGGCGCAAGCCACTCTGATAGCCGTCCGACGATCGAGTGGCACACCAGTGGTGAGATCGGTGTCGTCGGCTTCAACCTTCACAGGCTTAACAAGGAAACCGGACAATACTTCCGGGTAAACCCGATACTGCTCCCCGCTCAAACCGCCTCTCCCCGGGGAGGAGTCTACCGTTTCGCTGATCCAAACGGATTGTTCCATGAGCCGATCACCTACCGGCTGGAAGAGATCGATGCCCGGGGCCGGTCAAATGTGTATGGTCCCTTTACCATTGACTTCAACCAGACCTCATGGGAGGCATGGAAAAACCGGAAAACCCGGACCGGTCCGGAAACCGTGACCGGTATCGACGGTTTTCGGAGTTTCGCCCGAATCCCCTCGGATTTCGAGACCAGACGCCTCGAGGCGGCACGGGATACGCTTCGATTAACCGCTCCCCAAGGACTTTCCGCGGGGGATCGCCTGCGCATGATCGTTCAAGGCAGGGGGCTGGTGTATGTCTCCGCCGCCCAAGTGGCGGCGGGCCTGGGAATACCGGAAACCAAGGCGGCGTACAAAATCAGCACATATCGATTGCGGCTGACCGGATCAGGCAAAGAAATCGCCTGGCTGGCCGACGAAAACGGTTCAGGCCTGTATTTCTACAATGCCGGCGAAGAAACCGTGTTTTTTAACCGGAATGTTTTCTTCCTGGAAAAAGGCCCGGGCCTGGCCATGGATTCCCTGAGCGCCGCCGGTATGGTTGACGCCGCGGATAACCTCTCTTTCCGGGATACTCTCCACTTCGAGGAAAACCACTACCAATTGTTGCTTTCCACCCTGGATCCCGCGGGAGACCTGTGGTTCTGGGAGTACGTGTCCGCCGGGAACGGCGAGAAGATTTTCCCCATCCGGGTCAACGGAATCGCCAGCGCAGGCACGGCGGCACTGAAAATAACTTTGCAGGGCGCCACGGACACCTCCGCCGCCACCGACCATCACGCCGTTGTCCGGCTCAACGGCCGGGAAATCGGCGACACTTCCTGGAGCGGCGCTTCCCCCCATGTCATGAGAGTGAATTTTGACGCATCATGGCTTCAGGAAGGCGACAATACCATAACCGTTTCCGGAACCCTGGACACCGGAGCACCCTACAGTATCTTTTACGTCGATTCCATGGACCTCGAATATCCGCGGCTCTACCAGGCGTTCAACAATTCCCTGATTTGCCGGGCCGACGGCAATCCGACGATTTCAGTCAGCGGTATCAGCGATCAGAGGGTTATTGTCCTGGACATAAGCAATCCCGAACAGCCGGTACTCCTGTATGGAGCAACTCCCGACGTTCTCGGCCGGATTTCCTTTATCCCCCCTTCCGATCCGGGAACATACCTTGTAAGCGGCTCCGCCGCACCCATGGCACCTCTGACTCTCGTTCCGGCGTATGCAGGCAACCTTCGGGAGGAAGCCCGCCTGGCCGATTACATCGTGATCTCCCCCAGGGAATTCCGTGATACCGCGGAACGGCTGGCCGACTTCCGCCGGGACCGGGGCCTTATCACCATTGTGGCCACCCTGGCGGAAATTTACGACGAATTCAATCACGGCATACCCAGCCCCTTCGCCATCCGCGACTTCCTGGCCGACGCATACATCAACGGCCGCGTCAGGTACGCCGTACTGGCCGGCAAGGGTACCTACGACTACCTGGACTGCCAGGGTTACGGGGACAACCGCGTACCGGTAATCATGGCCCCGACTCCCCATGGCCTGTGCGCCGCCGACGGCGCTTTTGGAGATATCACCGGCAATGACGGGCTGCCGGAAATTGCCGTGGGCCGCCTGCCCGCCGTGACCGAAACCGAGCTCCGGATCATGATTGACAAGATCAAGACCTACGAGCGTTCTCAGGGCGCCTGGACCGACAAAGCGATTTTCATAGCCGACAATGCCGACGACGGCGGAGACTTCGCCTCCGCCTGCGACGACCTGGACGCCCTGGCGGTGAACCTGCGTTCGAATCGTTTCTACCTCAATGACACCGCCGGAAACATCCACGAAAAAATCATCGCCAAGTGGAATGCCGGCAGGGCACTGGTAACCTATTGCGGCCATGCCGGAATAGACGGCCTGGCCGGTGGAAGCCTCCTGGACATCGACGACGCCGCCGCCTTCAACAACGGCGAACGACTGCCCCTGGCGGTGATGCTGACCTGTGTGGCCGGACGCTTTGAGCTGCCCGGATCCACCAGCCTGGCCGAGGCGTTGATGCTGAATCCCGACGGCGGCATGGCGGGGGGCCTGGCTCCTTCGGGCCTGGCCATGCACGATGATTCCCTGTTATTGGGAAAACTCTTCTTTAAAAAAATCTTCCACACCCTGGAAAAAGACGCCGGGACCGCATTGGTCAAAGCCATGAAAAGGTACCGGGTAAAGGGAGGTGCAGCCTACCTCCTCAGGGTATACAACTGGCTGGGCGACCCGGCGGCGGGATTCAAATAGCCTCCTGGTATAAGCGGTTAACCGTCTCACTCCGTGCCCTTCAGGGCGACGGGTCCGGATCGGCCGCGTCGGGTTTGAATTCCAGGATGTCTCCCGGCTGACAGTCCAGGGCCTCGCACAAAGCGTTCAGCGTGGAAAACCGTATCGCCCGGGCATGGTTTTTCTTTAGAATGGACAGGTTGGCCAGGGTGATCCCCACCCGGGCGGACAGGTCGGTCAGGCTGATCTTCCTCCGGGCCATAACCACATCCAGGTTTACGATGATTGCCATGCTCCCCCCTAGATGGTCAGGTCCTGTTCCCGCTGAATCCGGGCGGCCGCGTCGAAAACACCGGCGATCACCAGGAACACCAGCCCCAGGATAATCCATCCGGGATGAACATCCAGGCTTGCCGACAGCTTCGCCCCGGGAACACGGAGGCTCCTTAGCAATGTCAGGGATTGTATGTACATTCCCAGGCCCATAACCGGGCCGGTCAGCATGGCGATGATTCCGATCATGCGGATACGATTCCCGTTGGCTGCGTCAAAGGGATCCCCCCTCATCAGGGTCTTGACAATCCCCCGCAGGTAGAACACGCCCACCAGCAGGAACACCATCAACAACGCCACAAAGGGAAAGCGGATCCATATCCCGGAACGAACCGGCGGCCGCACGCTGACCAGCGCGTTTCCCGTCACGGATACCACTGCGGGCCGATCGGCGAAGTCGATCCACTCGTGATTGTCTCCATTTTCAAAATAGGAGACATGCAGCGGTGCGCGGACATGCAGGTTGTCCATGCTGTATCCGGCGAGTACTGCGATAAACATGGCCGCCGCCAGAAAAGCCGCCACCCAGCTCAAATACCAGACCAGGTCCACCAGCCGGTCCATCACCTTTATAGACCCGGAAGCCGCCAGGGCCGGGTGTTTCATCGCCCCGGCGCGATGTTTTCGGGATTGGTTCATTGGCATCGCTCCTGTCCTCATGAATAAAATACACCAAAAATGCTGCAATTCAACAAAATTTTATTGATTTTCAATGATTTTGTCCCTACACTCATACCGACAATGCCGGAAACCACAGGAAATGGAAAAAGTGAGATTTTAACAATCCCGATGGTATTCTAATACTGAAGCATGGAGGGGGGATGTCATGAAGAAAATACTGGTGCCGGTTTTTGCCGTTTGCGTCACCATGGGGTCTCTTTGCGCTCAGAGCATCAAAATCATGGCCCCCATGGCAACCGGGCAGGACCTGCCAGCCGGGTCTTCGTACCCGATCAGATGGCAGGCAACGGGTTTGAAAAACCCGGTGAAAATCACCTTGTGGAGAAACGGACTGCAGATGGGTGTGATCCTGAAAGAATTGAAGGTCGTGGAGGGCATATCCAGTTATAACTGGCCCGTGGGAAACCTTGAGAGTGGCGGGCAAGCACCCGTAGCCAAAGGGTATTGGATAAAAGTTAAGGAAATCGGCAAACCCGTAGCCGGGAAAAGCCTCCCTTTCGACATCGTTCCAGCCAAAAATCCTCAGATCGGCATTATCCAGGTGGAAGCTTTCAGACCGCCACCCCACAGGCACCGGGCGCCGGCATTGACGATCCCGGAACGGGCCTCTTTCACAATCAAGGAGATCACCGGTGTGTTTTCAGCCAATGGAAAACTTGAAAAGGTCTCCGCGGTGATTCAATACCAATCCAAAACTCCTTTCACTTTCAGACCGGATCAGGGTAACCCCCAGGACGGTCCTCTGTACGCCAACTGCAAAATCAGTAACGCCCTCTGGCCCGCCGACAAGCAATATTCCTTTAAGCCCGCCGCCAAGGGCCCCGTGTACCCGGATATCGTTTACAACCACCGGCTTTCCACCAAATACGGCGGACAACAGCATCTGGAATTCTCCCCGAAAGTGATGAACCCCGGATCCGGGGAATTCATTATCTCTTTTAAACCCGCCTGTTCCAAAAACCCGAAAACGCTGCACACGACGATCAGCATGAACTCGGGAGCCTTCTCCTCTCTGCAATTCTGTGACAACTACTATTCACCGAAGATCGAGTTGAGGCTATTCGTTCACGCAAAGGAGGGAGTGAAAAGCTCCTATATGAAAGCCTACCTGGTGAACGCGCCCCGGCATGCCATCAAACCTCCCGGCAAAGTCAACTTCTGCTCCTCGGGACAAAAATACTGGTAGCAACCGCCAATCACGAAAACATTGGCAGGGGTCATGTTGCAAATGCGCTTTCTTTGTGTATAATAATGTGCAGGTAGATGCAATGTATGCAAGACACAACATTACTCTGAATGAAGATATCTCCCGAGAACTGGAAAAAACCGCAGAAGAATTGGGGGAAAAGAAAAGCACTATTATCAGCAAGGCTCTGGCCGCCTATTTCGATCTTCTGGACCTTAAAATAGCCCGCAAAAGGCTGAAGGAACTTGAGAGCGGGAAAGCCCGGGTCGTGGACGCCGAAGATGTATGGAAAGAACTGGACCTCTGACCGGTGTACCGGCTGAAATTTCTCGACCGTGCAATCAAAGATTTAGATGGTATTGACCGCTCGTCTCAAAAAATCATCAAAGCCAAACTGGAAATCCTGGCGGAAGATCCGCGGGCTTTGAAAAGCAATATCATAGCCATCAAGGGCGAAACGGATCTTTTCCGGCTCAGAATCGGGAGTTATCGCGTGATTTTCCGCAAAAACGAGTTGGAACTGATTATACTGATTGTACGCATAGGCCACCGCAAAGACGTGTACCGGCCCTAACCGGATATCGATCATTGTGGAAAAACCTTTTCCAAGATTGATCAAAAGGTTTCAACTTGATTGTTCCATTTGCGAAAATATAAAATCAGTACGAGGTGGTCATGAAATCGGGACTTTACACTAAAACAGTGCTGATACTTGTCGCAGGGTTGATTATATATCTGGTCGCAACGCAAGGAACGAAGGACATACAATCCAGGCTTGAGGAACTTGCCGGGGTCCGGGTCGAACAAGCGGAATCCACAGGGATCTTCAAGCAGGTGTTTGCATTGCGGATTGCGCAACCCATGGATCACGCCAATCCCCGGGGGGAGACCTTCACCCAGCGGGTATTCCTCTCCCACATATCCACCACGGCTCCAACGGTTTTCGTTCCCGTCGGAGGAGGAACCGCCCGCAACCGTATCTTTGAGATCGCCACGATTCTCAAAGCCAATCAGGTGCTCGTACCCCAACGTTTTCATGCGGGAGCGGATCCAGGCGAAAGGAACTGGGACCTGTTGACCGCCGGTCAGATCATTGATGACTACCACCACATCGTGGGCCTGTTAAAAAAAGTGTATACCGGCCCATGGCTGAACGGCGGCATCAGCCGGGGAGGCACCGAGGCCCTGCTTCATCGCAGCCTGTATGCCGATGATTTCAGAGCCACCATTGCATTCGCGTCCCCGGTGGCACTGAGTGACAGGGATCCCCGGATCGACGATTTCCTGAAAAATAAAGTGGGTACGCCATCCTGCCGCCAGAAACTCTTCGCGTTTCAACGCCTGCTATTGAGCCGGGCCGATGGCCTTATCCCTGAAATCGAATCAATATGCCGGAAATCAGGGCGGAACTTTTCCACGGATCCCCGGCTGATGCTGGAATTGCACGTGCTGGAATATCCATTCTCATTCTGGCAATGGAGTCCCGGAGATTGCCGGGCGATTCCCGAAGAGTCCGCCTCCTCGGAAGAGATGCACCGCCACCTTCTGAAAACCGTTGGTTCCTATATCTGGTACTGCGATACCGCGAACAAAAGCCGTGAACCTTCCACCTACATGAGTTTCACCCAATTCGGATACTACGGATACATGGCGGAACACCTCAGGAACCTGCTGAAGAGGGTACCGGAAAATCCCACGGACAAGATCCTGGGGCCCTATCACACGAAGATGACCTATGATCCACAACCCATGCGACGTCTATCCGATTGGCTGGCGAAAAACGGGCACCGTATCATCGCCATCTACGGAGAAAACGATCCCTGGACCGCCTGCGCGGTGGATCTACCCGAAGGTTCGGAAACCATCAAAATCATCGTTACGGGAGCCAACCACGGCGTCCGCATCCGGCACCTCTCTCCGGCCCAGCGCGAACGGGCCCTCAACAGCCTGCGTAAATGGCTGGATATATGACCCCGATACTATTTCAGGCAGTTTTTGGGGCAGGCGTGGGCGCACTCCATACAGGCGATACAGAAGGCCTTGTCGGCTTTGAGTTCGTCTTCTTTTTCCAGTCCCTGCATGGGGCATGATTTGACGCATATCTTGCCGTCCACGCAGCGGGCGGGATCGGTGACCCGCAGCTTGAACAGCCCCACCTTGTTGATCAGGCCCAGAAAAGCCCCCAGGGGACAGGCATAGCGGCAGAACGGCCGGAACACGAATACCGATGAAGCCAATACAATCACGAGAAGGCCAACCACGAACCAGGTACCCGTGAAGTTCATGGCCGCCCGGAAGGGATCCACCTGGTTGAAAATGCGGGTATGCAATACCAGCGGATACGCCACCACCACGGCCAGAATCAGGTACCGAAACCTTTTCAACCAGCGATCCAGCCCGGGCGGTACGCGCACGGCCAGGTGGCGGCGGTACAGGAACTCCTGTAAGGCGCCCTTGAAGCATACCCAGCCGCAGAAAAGGTTCCCCAGCAGGAAAACCACGGCTCCCACGGCCGCCACCCGAAGCAGGGGGATACCGATCCTGGCCCATTCGCCCATGCCCAGGTGGACGAAAACCATTTCAAAGGAACCGGTGGTGCAGGGACAGCCCGCCAGGTAAAAACCCAGGTATGCCAGGGAACCCAGCAGGGTCAGCTGGCGCAGCCACAGCCAGCGGAACCTGTACCCCACGGCGGCAACGGCCAGCAGGCCGAAGACCACCCAATACTTGGGCGGGGTTACCGCGCCGGCCTGGACGGAGACCCAGATCGAAAGCCCCAGCAGGGCCGCCAGGAAAATCCCGGCGGCCCAGCGCAGAACCCGCGGGATCTTCACTTGGCGGCCTTGACCTTGAGGATCCCTTCGGAGATACCCTTGCGGGTGCATTCACGCACCACCCGCAGCTTTCCCTCGGCGGCGGTAAGCTTGAGGGTAAGTACCTGACGGTGAAGGAAACGATCCTTTGATTCCCATTCACCTTTCTTTATGATCTCCAGGCCCTCCGCTTCGTACCCCGTATCGTCCAGGGTCAGCTCGCAACGGCGGTGCTCGTGCTCGATCACCAGGATTACGGTGAACTCTTCACCCTGCTTGACCGTTACGCTTTCCGGGTCAAACTCGATGAAACACGACCAGAGGGGGCCGGCAACCAATACCATAATCACCAACGCGAAAACTATATTTTTTTTCATCAAAGCCTCCTTGGAGCCGGCCGCAACCGACATGTAAGGCGCTATTATAACGCCCCAGATGAATAAGACAAAGGGCGGGAGTCAATCTTGCACTATTTTCCGGATTTCCTCGGGATCGCAGTGGATGGAAAGAATGATGTCGGCACCGAAACGCGCTTCCAGGCGGCGTTCCACTTCCCGGCTGATCCGGTTGGCCTCCCCCACCTTGAGATCCGGGTCCACGTCGATATGCATTTCCATGGCCATGGCGCGGCCGATCCTGCGGCCACGCAGGTTGTGCGGATTTGATACCCCGGGAACACCCTTGGCAATTTTTCGTATCTCCGCTTCAATTTCCGGTTCCAGGGCGGATTCCAGAAGTTCTCCGATACTTTCACGCAAAATACCCAGGGAAGCAGCCAGGATAAAACCGGCGACCATAAGGGCGGCCAGGGGGTCAAGGATGCGCCAGGAAGGCCCAAAAAACCGGGCCCCGGTTACTCCCAGAAGAGCCGCAAGAGAGGAAAGAGCATCGGAACGGTGATGGACGGCGTTGGCCAGCAGGGCGGGCCGGTTCAATCGGAGTCCCCATTTCCGGGTATAGCGATAGAGCCATTCCTTGATCAACAGGGCGGCACCCAAGGCCGGCAGGGCGGCCATGCCCGGCGGCGCAAGAGAATCACCTGCGATCACTGTGGTGATACGCCGCACCGCCGCCATGGCGATACCCCCGGCGGTAACCATCAGAACAACCGAAAGAATAAATGCGGCGAGGGTTTCGAATTTTCCATGGCCGTATCGATGGGAACGATCCGGTGGTCGGTCGGCCATGCGTAACCCCGCGATCACCACGAAATCGGAGCCCAGGTCGGATATGGAGTGCACGGCGTCGGCAACCAGGGCGGTACTGCGGGCCAGGATGCCCACAACTCCCTTTACAAAAACCATCAAGAGGTTGACCGCCATGCCGGCCAGGGTTACCCGGCCGGCCTTTTTACCGTTTGCATGTGTCATTGACTACTCTCATCGCAACTATACACTCCAGGAAAAAAAAATAAAATTTCTCCTTGACAGGCAGGATAACGAGAGTAGAATTTAATTGACCGAACGGTCGGTCAAAGGAGAAAAGGCCATGGCGGCACGCATCGTCGACAAAGAGGAAAAACGGGACCTGATCCTGGAAGCGGCC
>Ga0272441_10003549_pt1 | contig 29534 bp, 21 predicted proteins | sample SSMProp6N_FD_193582 | JGI IMG/M metagenome (GOLD analysis project Ga0272441, IMG submission 193582) | Marine sediment archaeal communities from Little Sippewissett salt marsh, Falmouth, MA, United States - SSM-Prop-6N | ecosystem: Environmental > Aquatic > Marine > Wetlands > Sediment ... | reverse complement strand
CCCGCTTTGCCCTGCGCGGCGCGACAGCAAGCGATCCGCGCATTCTGCCGGGCACACCCCGGCAGACCCGCGACGGCTGGGTTGTCCCGGTGAGGCTGGACACCTCGAAGCCCGGCGTGATCGAGGGGACGGTCACCCTCGAGACCGACGTGACCGGGGAGGAATTGCTGGCCGCCAACGTATACGCTCAAGTGCTGTCGTCGACGAACCCGGTCATCAAGGTTGAGGAGAGATAGGACATATGAGATGTGTGCCATACGCGTACGTGCTGTTGCTGCTGACTGCCTCTCATCCTGTGCAAGGGGCTTCGCAGACGGCTTCGTGGCATGTCGTGCGCAATTGCCCGAAGGCTACGCCCGTGTTCCGGAACTCTCATAGCACGGCCATGGCGCAACTTGTGAGATACCACGGGCTGAGCAAGCCGGGCGAGAAGGCCAAATCGCTGGTGGCCATCTGCTGGATGTACGCACAGTATTGCGAATGTGACAAGCCGGACAAGCCGACACTGTGGCGGATTGGCTACGGCATCAAGAAGCTCTTCGTGGCGCGGGGGCGGCCGAAGGAGCCCGTGAGGGAGTTGTGTCGAGTCACGAGGACCGGCAACGAAAGGGCGAGTTTTGGCGACTACGTGGCGGCGATCCACGGGGACCGGCCTGTTGTGGTCACGTTCTGCTATGACCCCCGGGCCGGCAAGGGACTGGCCCAAGCCGTGCGCAGGGATGCTAGATGCCTTTCCGCCCTTGGGATCGGCTACGTCAAGTGCGGGCGGCGGAGCTATCTCATCTGCCAGGATGGCGTCATGGCCTCTGGGCATGGCGTGGCGGCGGCGGATGTCGTAGAGCCCTCATCCCTTGGGCTGAGTAGCCACGGTAAGCCGTGGACGCGGCCGGGGACATCCCTGTATCGGTGGGATGGAGCTCAGTCGAACGTGGTACTTACCTTCGTGGGCCGGTCGGGAGCATAGGCAATGAACGTCATACAGACACAGATCCCCAGATTGGTGGCCGAGTGGCTTGCCGGGAGCGGGAGCGTCGGGGCGGGGGTGCTCAGAGGGCGTCGGCCGCGTTCTTTGTTGGTCTTGTGCGCCCTCGCTATCTGCGTGGCTGTAGTGGGCCCGGCAGCGGTCGGGTCCGTGGGGGCATCGTCGGGCCTCACGATCCATCTGTTCTATGCCCCGACTTGTCCCCATTGCCATGCGGTGCGGGCATGCGTTGCCGACCTGCTGAGGCGCTATCCGGGGCTGCGGGCCACCGAGCACAACCTCTCAGAGCCCACAAACATCGAGTTGATGGCCGAGTTCTACATGCGCTACCGGGTACCTGAGGATCAGTGGGGTGGCACCATCGCGGCCTTCGTCGGGGACAGATGGTGGAATGACGGTGACCGCATCGTTCGAGAGCTGTCATCGGCCGTCAGGAAGATGGGGGCTCCCGCAAGGCTCGATAGCCCCGAGGGCACGGGGGGCGGTGCACTGGTGGGGCTGTTCAGGGGCTTCGGCGTCCTGACGGTTGCCATAGCGGGCCTCGTGGATGGCGTCAACCCCTGCGCCATGGCTACGCTCATCTTTGTCATCTCCTACCTGACCTTCGCCAATCGAAGCCCCGCACAGGTACTCGCCACAGGCCTGTTATTCGCCTTGGGTATATTCGCGGCATATCTGGCAGTAGGCCTGGGGGCCTTTCGCGTGTTACACCGGATGTCGGCGATGTCCACCCTCTCACGGGTGCTCTATCCGGTGATGGCGGCGGGTACGCTTGCCCTGGCGGCGTACAGCTTCAGAGACTACCTGCGGGCGAAGCGGGGCAAGCCGTCGGCCATGACGCTCAAACTGCCCAAGAAGCTGACGCGAATGTCTCACCGCGTTGTGCGCCTCCTGGGCGATAGCAAGACCTTTTTGGGCTTTGCCTTTTTCGCGGGGGCCACGATATCGGTCCTCGAGCTGTTCTGCACGGGGCAGGTGTATCTACCGACCCTCATGTACGTATGGGGCGAAACGGCTCTGAGGGCTCGGGCTCTGCAGTTGCTGGTGCTGTATGTCGGCATGTTCACGATGCCCATTGTAGTCATCACCCTGGTTGCGTACGCGGGCACGAGCTCAGAGACCCTCGCCAGGGCCGCCCGGGATCGGACCGCGGCCGTGAAGCTGGGGATGGCTGCGGTATTCCTCGCGCTGGGCCTCTACCTGGGCAGCGTGTCCGTGCAGATGCTCTGAGGGTTGGCGGCCGGGTCGTGACGGGGGCGGCGGCCCTGCAGGATACGTATCTGGGCGACGCCACGGGGCCGACGACATTGCCCGGCCACATCGGCCTTCTTGCTCTCCGACGCCACGCGGCGCTATTCGTCGGCCGCGGTGATCCATACCGGCTTCCATATGCCGCCGGCGAATCGGCTGTCATGTACGCGCATGGTGATGGTGTTCCTGGCGCCGGGGGTAATGCTGCCGGTGATTTCCACCGCCACCGGTTTGTCCCATAGCAGGCCCGCGTCGCCCTCACTGGCCCCGGCGTACTCGCCGTTGATCCACAGCTTGAAGGTCTCGTCCACTGCCTCGCAGTAGAGCCAGACACGTTTGTCCTGCATGGCGGGGATGTCCACGTCCACGGTATACCATGCGTAGCCATCGTAGCCCTCGTGTCCCTGCTCTTCCCAGGGTTCGTGGATCGAGATGGGGCGCCACTCAGGGCCCGGCGCGGTGCTATGCCACGCATCCCTCTGGCCAATATCGTCCGGGTCGGTCCTGAATAGCCATTGCTCGGGCAGTTCGAGCACGCGGCGGGCGCTCATGGCCGCCACGGGAGGCTTGTACTCGGTTCCCAGCTTGCCGAAGTATCCCAGGATCGGCTTGATCTTGCGCTGCTTCACGATGGCCCACAGACGTTCCTGGATCCGGGCCTGACGCGCAAACAAGGAGGGATCTTCCTTCGCCTGCTGTGTCACTTTGTCAAGCTCGGCGAACAGCAGGGCGTACCGCAGCCGGTCGACGCGTGCCCTGACCTCTTCGGCCTGGGCAGCCCGGCCGGCCTGGTCAAGCAATGCGTGGCCCTGCGTGATTATTTGCGGCGTAAACTTGGCCATATCATTGAACTTGACGTGGTCTGATGAGGCACGAAGACCGGCGCGCTCCAGGTGCCGGAAGTAGCTTGCCACCGCTGTCGCCGCCTCACCGTATACGCGCCGGCAGAAATCATCGATGTAGGCATCCACATCAGTGTTGATGTCCCAGGCGAGCCGCGCGCGGAGGTTCAGCAGCAGTGGGGAAGAGGTGAAGGTGCTGTCCCACTCATCGCTCAGATGTCTGCACCCCTCGGCGTGGATTGCCCGTAGGATGTCGGCCTCCGCATGGTAGTACGGACAGGGGGCCTCGAGATGGTGGTAATCCAGGTAGCGGTAGACGGACAGACCGGCCAGGCGACTCCAGTCCCGGAAACGCTGCATGCCCTTGGCGTTGACCTCGCAGGCCGCGTCGATGACCTTGTGCTTGAAACACCGGTCCCACCAGGTAAGCTCGATCATCACATTGCGTCGAGGCAGGTACTTGCGGGGAAGCTCGCGCGTGGACCCGTAAGCGAAAGTGAAGATGGTCTTGTCGGGGTACTTCTGCTCCACCAACTCGGCGACTTTGTTGATGAAGTACATCCAGCGGTCGGTCAGATGCATGCTGGTCTTGCCGTTCTGACTCCAGTCGATCTCCTCGGTGTCGAGGGCCTTGCACTGGTCGCACTCACACCAGTAGCTGGGCTCATCCTCGGCGTTGATCCCAAAGCGCTTGGCGGCCGGGTGGTTGGCGAAGTAGTCACAGATGTAGTCTGCCACAATGCGCGGCAGCTCCGGGTTGGCGACGCACACTTCAGCCGCTCGGCCGCTGGAGTGCTTGGCGGTGCGCTGCCCCTTGACCAGAGGGTATAGCTCGGGGTGGTCGGCAAACCACTTATCAGGGGGCAGGATGGTGTACAGGGTGTGTCCGGCGAACTCATTCCACTCGCCTCCGCGGATGGCGCCGTAGCTCCACATGGTCGGGTAGGAGGCCTTGAGCCGGTTCATGCGGTTGCGGGCCGCCCAGTCGACCCATTGCTCGGTTGCGACGTGTGTAGGCTTGTAGTCCGGAGGGGTGTGATATACCTGAATCGTGTGGCCGCCGCGCAGCTCGAAGCTTGGGCGGTGGACCACAAGCCGGTCCGGAAGCTCAAGACCCTCGACCTTGGGAATGATCTCCCCCAACGGGCCGGGCCAGCACCAGCGGCAACCCAGAGTGTGGAACAGCTCGTGCACCGCGTAGTAGTCGCCTCGGGGCGTATTGCCCAGGCACACGATGGCCGCTGAGCCGATGTCCAGCACAATGCCCTCCTCGCCCACAAGCGCGAGTTGAGCGGCGTAGTCTCTGCCCGGTGGCGTGACGCCGATCCACACGTACCGTCCTGCAGCAGTGTCACCGACACTGCTCGCGATCATGATGGCCGGCGCCTGGCCTGTAATAGCCTTCAGGATGCGCTGCGTCTCGAGGGCCAGGTGGCCGTGGTGCGGCCGGACGCTATCCGGCGTGATGATGCCCGATATTGGGTCCCCGTCGGTCGGCGCGAGACCGGCCTGAATCGGTGGCGGCGGGGCGATCATCTCGATACTGACATCATCGAAGCAGACGCGCCCCGGTCCCTGTATCTGTAGGTACAGCCCGTGCCGGCCCGTGGTCGGGATCTCGAACTCCTGATGGACCTGTCGCCAATCCGGGCTGTCGGAGACGCTCTTCGAGACGCCGCCGCCTTGCGCAGGAAGCCACACGTGAGCTGTGGCGCCCCCGGTGGTCATGGTCCACGCCGACAGGTGGTAGGTTGCGCCGGTGATGAGGTACATATCCCCCAGGTGCCACCGTGCCCACCCGGTCTTGTCGGCCTTGACGGCCTCGATGGCGGCGCAGCGCTCGCCGGATCGCGCCCTCGGCGAGATGAAGAAGCGGTACTCACCCTTCCGAGTGTCGGTCTGCCATGAGACGGCGGAGGCATCGCCGCCCTCCTCGAAGCCGGGATTGGGCACGAGGTTGTCGGACGAGGCGGACAGGCATAGGGCCAGTGCGGCGACGGCACAGATCAGACGCATTGGCTGAGCACCTCCGGGTACACGCTTGACGGCGAGCACGGGATCCTGGATACAGGGACGCCGCAGGTGGCCGTAACTTTCGCCCAGTGGCATGGCCCCTCCTGCCTTGGGGCATGGCACGAGGGCATGGTATCATGCCATGGTCGGTTGACCAACCCGTAGGAGGCAAGGTCATGCCCCAACCCGCAGGAGTTTGTCTCACGCGCGTGGGATCGACGGCGGTAGCCCTGTTTGCTGTGCTCATCGCCGCCGGCGCCGCACAGGCCGCCGGCCCTGTCGACCTGCTGTCCAATGGCGGCTTCGAATGGGGCGATTGGGAATGGCAGAGCGTGTGGGGCCATCAGGGACACGAAGTCGCGACCGGCGAGGCCCACTCAGGCCGTGCCGGCATGTACTTCTCCTCGGCGGGAGCCATCCGGACGCAGCGCTACGCCTATCACGGGGGCCCTGTCCGCATCAGCGGGTGGTATAAGCTGCGGCAGGTGAAGCAGGGCGAGAAGCCATGGTACAAGTTCTGGGTCACGCTCGAGGCCTACGATTCAGAGGGCAAGGGCCTGCGCCACGCCGACTGCCTGCTCAGGCATGGGACATGCGATTGGGCCTTGCTTGAGTGTGTCGTGCCGGCGCTCGGGGAGGAGGTCCGCTCCATCGCGCTCTCCGTATCGCTGCATAACACCACGGGCGAGGTGTGGGTGGACGACCTTCAAATCAGCGCCGACGCCAGGCTGGATCGTCCCGCATGGAAGCTCGCGGAACAGCCGTACTACACGGGGAAGATCCTGCCCCGGCCAAAGACGTGCGCCTACGGGGGCGAAATCCCCATCTGGGATGCGGATAGGGCAAGCGCGACGGTGAAAGTCGATCTGGGCAACCGGCCCGGGCGAATCGCTGCTTTCGGGCAGCGGCAGATTCGCTACCGGCTGACGTCGTGCGGCAGGGCCATGCGCTTTGGCGTGGAGCCGGCGGGTGGTGGTGAGCGCGTACTCCTACACCTGGGACGCTTTGGTGATGAGCACATCCGGCGTGTGGCCAGGCGGATGCGCTACGTGCTGCCTGATCTGGGCGCTCAGGGCCATGTCGTGCGAATGGTGAAGCGGGGCAGGCGCTGGGATGTGCTCGCGGCCGGCACCGACGACCTGGGCGTCGCCTATGCCGCCGCATCCATCGTGCAGATGATCGGCGTGACAGATCGCGGGATGGTGCTTCGGCGCTTCGATCTGCAGGATGAGCCCACCTACCCGCTGCGGGCCGGATCGGACTACGGCGCCATCAACGACGCGATGATGGCAAGGCTGGCCATGTGTAAGGTGCCCGTATATGCGGTCCAGCACCGCAAGTGGTGGCGCCTGACATCGCCCGAGGGACCGTCTCCGGGCAAAGGGCGTCCCTACAGCGAGACACTGGCGCAGATGTGTGAGTGGACCGAGCAGACCCGCGCCCTGGAGTTGATGTTCCTCATCCATATCTACACGCCCTCGGGGCGCCCCCTGGATGAGACCGGGCCGGTCTTTGACATCGCCGCCGAGAAGGACATCAGCGATCTTACGGAGCGCCTCAAGTGGCTGTATGACCTGGGCTTCCACATCCAGATGGTCTGTGTGGACGACTATGTTGACGCCCCGGGGCGGGAGTACCTGTGCAAGACCCAGGCTGAGGAGGCCAAGTTCGGCACCATCGGCCGAGCCCATGGGTATCTGATGCGCCGGCTCTGGGAGGAGCTTGACGAGCAATGCCCTGAGCTGAAACTGTCCCTCGTGACAGGCCCTTACTCGACGAGCCATCTGGGAGGACAGGTTACAGTGCAGGCCGGCAGACGCTACCTGCGGCACATGTGCGAGCAGATGCCGCGACAGGTGGCCGTGGTGTGGACGGGGCCGCGCATCACCAGCCCCACCATCACCCGGGAGGACTGGCGACACTACCAGTCGCTTGTGCCGGGCTGCCCGCTATACGTATGGGACAACAATCAGGGGCGGCTGCCCATCCCCATGTTTGATGTAGATTTCTACCCGGGGATGGAGAAGGACAGCGCCTGGGGCCTGATGTACCTGAACGCTCACTTCGTCGGCTGGCCCCACACGCTGCCGGCACACCTGGCCGCGAACGACTACTTGTCCAATCCCACGGGCTATGACGCCCTCGCGACCCATGAAGAGGCTGTGCGGAAAGCCTACGGGGGTGTGGACTACGCCGACGTGCGAGCCATCAACGAGGGCTACGGGGCGGCAAGGAGCATGGTTCGGAGCGGAGACTTTGACAGGGGCAAGCTCTTGGCTACCGTGGAAGCCATCTACGGGGCTGTTGAGAGACTGGAGGCCATTGGGGCGCCAATGAGTGTGCCCCGAAGACAGATGTCGGCCGCCGGAGTGGTACCCACCATCGCCAACCGCCTGGACAATCTAGAGCAGGCCACGGTGCCCCGCGTTCCGCAGGCTCCCGAGATCGACGGCGAGCTGGACGATCCGGCCTGGGAGAATGCCCCTCGGCTGGGGCCCTTCGAGCACTATATGAACTCGGAGACGAACACCTTCGAGGGCACGCTGCATGAGGCCTCGTGCCGACTGGTCTACGATGACGAGGCCCTCTATATCGCCTGTAAATGTGAACACGGGCAGATTGAGTTGCGGCAGCACGGTCACATCGGCAAGCGCGACGCGCCCGTCTACTTCGAGTCTGACGCCATCGAGATGTTCCTGATGCCCAGACCCGCCGCCGGGAAGTACGCTCACCTGGTCGTGGATCACACGGGCACTGTGTTCGACGAGATGCCCGTGGGGACCTCAAGTTGGAACGGCGACTGGCAGTGGGCTGTGGGCAAAGGCGAGGGTGTCTGGCGGCTGGAGGTGCGGGTGCCCTTCGAGGCGCTGGGGACGAGTACTCCCGAAGCGGGGGAGAAGTGGCGCGCCAACTTCTGCCGTGCCTTCGCCCAGGCCGACAACCAGTTCTCCGTGTGGGCGCGTACGTATGGCAGCTTCCACAACTGGCCCTTCTATGGGTGGCTGGTGTTCGAGTAGCCTCTGGGAGCGGGCGGGCCCGGCGACTGCATGGCTCAGATTGCGTCCTGACCTCGAGGGGGCTTCCTTCCTTGCACCCGCATGCAGCGCACGTGGGCGACGGATTGCCTGCAGGCCCGACCGCATTCGGCAGGGGGAGCTTGCTGGGGTATGCTGAGGCCAACCTGTGCTGGTGAGCCAGAGGCCGGGGTTTGCTCGAATGCCAATTGGTGTCCGGGGCCAGGGCGCTGTACGGCGATCTATAGCCGCGGCGAGCAGATCGGCACGCGATGCGGCTACCAGTCCGTACCCTTCTCAGCGATGAAGGTGCCACGCCAAGTCTCTGTTTCGCTGTCGCTGACCTCTATTGACTTTACCTGCACACGCATCCTCGTGGCACTGAGGAAGTTGCAGGTGAGCGTGGTATGCTCGCCGTTGACGTCCGGCGTTGTAGCGACAATCTGGCTATTCGTGCGGGTGTACGTACCGGAATCGCCAAAGATATCGGCCCCGCACCCATCGACTGCCTCCAGCCACTGGACGTCAAACTCCCCTGTATCAGTTACGTCCGCGGAAAGTACTGCTAAGGATGGGTTGAAGGCAATGAACGTGTCTTCCCCCGACGCGTCGTCATGGGCGAGCATCTTGAACCGCTCAGTGCCGTTCGTCAGCCAGAAATCAGCCGTCGCAATCCATTCGCCATCTTCCACATTCTCATCTGGATTGACAAACGCCACGGAGTCGCCACCGCAACCTGCCAGCACGAGTGACGTCACGACCGCGATAATGGTCGGTAGAACCCATGTGCGCATCTGTTGCACCTCCGGTTTGGTTGTGGGGTAGGAGTCCCAACCTGTTTGTCCGGCCCCGGACAGTGGCTAGGCACTCAGATCGCACATTCGCTGCTGGTCCGCTCGCCACCTGCTGAATGTATGTGGGTAGCATCAAGTTTTTCCTGTGAATGGCTGTGGGGGCTTGTTGCTCTTAGCGGCTCAGTGTTCGGAAACGGCGAGGATGATACGGTCGATGGAGCTTGGGTTATTGAGGCAGGGAATAGGGTTCTGCCGTGCGGCGGACTTCCCTGAGAGCACGCTCAATGGGGGGGCGCGTGCCGCGGATCGTTGAGCTTGGAGCAGGTCCAAGAAGGGCAACAGGTGGTCAATGCCTTGATCCAGATAGGCGACGGATTTGGGCTCGCGATGCTCCCAACGATGCTTCCAGGCTCTGAAGTGGGCGACGGCTTGTCTGCGAGTGGGAGCCAGGTAGATTTGTTTGGCTTACTTAAGACAGGCCTCGCGGTTGGCCTTATGCAGTCCATTCGTGACGTTGCGCAGCTTGTGGCCCCAACAGCGCTGGCGGACCACTCCCGGGTAGACTATGTCCAGAGTTGGGATGACCCCCTTTGCGCCGTCGGTGATGGCCAGGCGCAGAGCGCTCCGACACAGGCCACGACGGTAAATGCTCTCCAGGGAGCGGGTTCAGTCAGTTCGGCTTTCATCTTTGGCCTGAGTGAAATCAATCAACTCGCGGCGACTGTCAAGGGTGAGGCCGCAGGCGGCGAGCACATCTACTCCCTCCGGGCCATCAGCGCCTTCTGAGGGCAAGACGGCACCATCCAGCATGATGTACTGGTAGTGATCTTGAACAGGCCTTTGGTGGTACTGGCGGACATGCACATGCAGAGCTTCCGCCACGCGGGAGACGGTGCTGGCCGACACGGTGGCACCGATGAGCACCTGGATGATACTGCCCACCTCATGGGTGGATACCTTCGACAGAGCATGCTCAAAGTCGCCTCGTCAACTTCGGCGGCACGACGCTGATACCGGCGGAACAACTCCGCCTCATAGGTCCCGTAGCGTGACCGAGGAACTTGCAGGTTCCCAATCTTCCCCCTGGCGGTCAGCAGACCGCGCTTGTAGTAGCCATCGCGCTGGTCGGGGCACAACGGTGAGCGCTCGTGGTAACCTACGCCTCCGAGTTGGCGCTGGATCTCTTCTCCCAAGGACTCCTCGCCGAATTGCTTCAGGGCCATTCTGAATCGAGACCCCAACTCCCCGTCCCACATCGCATTCTTGAGCCAAGACAATCTCTCCGATACACGGGCGGGAAGACAACCGCGATGTGCCTTGACCACGGGGCGTGTCCTCCTCTCGGCTATTGACCCTAACCGGAGGCATAGGACCCCATTGGTCATTCTGCACCTCTTACACAAGACAGCGTACACTACCTGTGTGGGGAGGAAGCGTGGCAAAGCGGTCGCAACGATGCGCGTCAGATCGCCCTGGTCGCCGACTGGGGAGAAACGACCACTGCCGTCGAAGTGCGTCTGGGAGTGGCCCCGGTCACTGTCAGCAAGTGGTCCCCCGCCTTCCCAGCGGCCGCCTGCCGGGTCTGCAGGACAGTGCCCGGCCGGGCACGCCCCGGTCAGTTCAGCTCAGGCAGTACCGTGATGGTGATGATGACCGCCGTGTTGTGTTGCGTTCCGTCACCGTCCTGGATGTCTCCGGCCTTCCACCAGATTGTCTCACCGGAGGATGCAGTCAGTTGCCCGGGGAGGAAGGGTTTGGTGACGACACCCACTCCGGGGTCAGGCGCCGCCGACGTGTACTGCAGGAATGTGGTGACAGTGCCGTCGGCGTTGACGCGCGGGGTGATGTCCAGGCCCACGGCGATGGCGCCGGGGTCCTGAAGTCGAGCGAGCCGGTCGGCCAGCCAGATGCACTTACTGGCGCCGTTGGCAATCACTACCGCGTGGTCGGCAGTGGCCGGATGCACCTGAGCGCCCGCGGCCTGTACGCGCCGCGTAAGCTGTACATGCGAAAGCTTCGGCTCAGAGTCGCCCAGGTCCAGATCCTCCATGGACTTGCCGACCGGCAGCACGACGACGCTCAGTCTGATCGCGACGCGGCGCGCGGGCCTGTCGAATAACGACAGCAGCTCTCGCAGCTTCCCGGCGGCCTGCAGGTCGCCCTCGACGACCAACGCGTCGCACTGTGGCAGGGGCCAGATCTTGACAATCCCCCTGGGAATGAGCGTCGGCCCTCGCAGCAGCATATCGGCGACGTCGTTGACCTGCACGTGTGTGATCGGGATGAGCGTGTGCTCGGCCATGCAGGAGTAGGTGGTGGCGAGCAGCAGGGCGAGGACCAGTGGCGTGCGCACAGGCGGACCTCCTCGAAGCGCGTGTTGCGGCACCTGGGGGCATCATACATCTTCCCGGGGCGCTTGTCTGTGTGCCGCTGAGTACTTCCCCGATGCGTGCAGGTTTCCCTCGGCGGCTTCGCGAAGCACCCCATGTTCACTACGTATCAAGCGCCTCCGTGCCGTCAGAGGATGGGTCGATCCGTAATGGGTTCGTCCGTCTGGGACCCAGCACGGGAGCAATCCGGACAGACCGGCGGCCTTGCCACCGGCGCCACAGGATGGGAGACGACCATGGGACAGTGGAATCTTGCCGACACAACCTTTGGCCTGGCGAAGGATGAGGACTACCAGGTGGCCGTGTTGCCGGTGGGGGCCACCGAGGCCCACGGCATGCACCTGCCGTACGCCACCGACAACATCCAGAGCGAGGCGATTGCCCGCCGGGCCTGTGAGGCCGCCGACGCCCGCGGCGCCAGGGTGTTGCTCTTGCCGAACATCCCGTATGGCATCAACGAGAACACTCTGGGGTTCAAGTGGACGATGAGCCTGCGGCCCAGCACGCTGTTCCGCGTCGTCACCGACATCGTCTCGTGCGTCGAGCACCATGGAATCCCGAAGATGGTATTGCTCAACGGTCACGGGGGCAATGAGTTCCAGCCACACCTGCGTGAGCTATGCCGCCAGACGTCGGTGCAGATCATGCTTGTGAACTGGTATGGCGTGGCTCAGGAGGCGTACCGAGAGCTCTTCGAGCGGCCCGGCGAGCACGCCGATGAGATGGAGACGTCAATGTTGCTGCACATGAAGCCCGAACTGGTCCGGCGAGAGCTGGCCAATGACGGATCGACGCGAGAGCCCGTCTACACGGCGATGAAGGAGGGCTGGGCCTGGATCGCGCGGCCCTGGCACGCCTTCACCAAGGACAGCGGCTTCGGCGACCCCTCGCAGGCCGCGGCCGAGAAGGGTGTCGCCTACAGCAAGGCCATCGTGGAGAAGCTGTCGGGGCTGCTGGTGGAGATGTCCGCGGCCCCGGTGGACGAGCTATACCCCTACCAGAGCGAATGACGGTCAACCGGGCGAGCCGGGCATACCCACCTGTGGCATCAGCAGCGGACTCCTGGTGCATCGCCCGACTAGGCGGGATAATGTGAAGAGCATCAATCGCCGGGACTTCTTCAGACGATCCGCGGCCGGGCTACTGGCTGCGGGCCTGTGGCCGGGCGCCGCGGCCAATGCCGAGGGGCCGGACGAAGCCTTCCGATTCGTGGTTATCAACGACACCCACTACAAGGACGACAAGTGCGGGGAGTACCTCGAGGCGGCCTTCAGCCAGATGCACAGGGGGCCCAGCTTCGACATCGCCCTAGTCGCGGGGGACATCTCGACCGCCGCGGCTCCTCGCGAGTTGCGCGCCTTCAAACAGCTCACCGACGCGTACCTGAAGGTCCCCACGTACTGCGTGCTGGGCAACCATGACTGTCCGGGGCGCAGCCGAAAGGCCTGGGTGGACACCTACGGCATGGACAGCATCAACTACCGAGTGGATCATAAAGGCTGGACCTTCCTGGGGATCGATACCACGGATGGGGGGAAGTCGAGCGGTGTGGCCGTTCACGGCGAGACCATCGCGTGGATACGCAACGCCCTGCGAGATGTGCCCAGCAAGCGCCCGATTGTTCTGTTCGGCCACCACCCCTTTGGCGAGGGCGTCCACTATCGGCTGGTGAACGCCGAAGAGGTGCTGCGTCTGTTCGTAGCGCACAACCTTAAGCACGTTTTCAACGGCCACTTCCACGGGCTGACCCAGAAGAAGTCCAAAGGCTACGGTTTGACCACCAACCGGTGTCTGTCCTTGAGCCGGGGGAATCATGATGGCTCCAAGGAGAAGGGGTACTTCCTGGCGACCGTGGAAGGCGGGGCCCTGAGCTACGAGTTCGTGCAGTTCGAACATCGGTCCACAGCAGGGGAGGGAGCCGGCGATGACAAATAGAATGGGCGCCGTGGCGTTGTGCCTTGTCCTGCTGATCGGGGCCGTCTTGATAATTGTTGATGCCGGGATGATTGCCTGCGCCCCGTCCGATGGCACGGATGTGTGTGTGAGCAACCTGAAGGCTATCGCGCGCGCGTTCCGCACGTATGCGATGGACTACGGCGGCACACTCCCGCAGGCCGAGTACGTGCGCTACGACATCTTCGGCAATGGAGTAGGGCAGTGCCCGTACGCCGAGGGCAACCACTGGGAGAGCTTCCTGCAGCCCTACGTGTCGACTTGCCGGGTGTTCCTGTGCCCACGTGGGGCGGCCACGAACAAGGGCCCGATCATGGACAACTACGGGTGGAATTACGACGGCCTGAGCCCGCGCTATCTCGAGGGGGGTCTGGCGAGGGTGCCGACGCCCTCGGAGACCATGCTCGTGATGGATAGCCACAACTATGCGATGGTGTATGGCGGGGCCGATACGCCGGAACGCTTCCTGCAGCAAGTGGGAGTGGATCTCGAGGGTGGCCAGAACCCGGCGCGCCATAGCGGGCGTATGAACGTCGCGTATGTGGACGGGCATGTGGGAAGCTTGACTGCCCCAGAGCTGCGGGAGCTCATTCCACCGCAGGGGGGCTTCTGCGCCTTCCTGGGCTACCCGATGGAATAGCGTGTCGCCGGCCGACAGCGAAGCATAGACAGAGAGGCCCCCGCTGCAATGCGCCGCGGGGGCCTCGTCCGAATAAGGGAACCACCACTAGACGATGGTTACGTTCTCAGCGCGGGGACCTTTTGTGTCCTGGACGATGTCGAACTCGACCTGCTGGCCCTCGGTGAGGCTGCGATAGCCCTCGCCTGCGATAGCGGAGAAGTGCACGAAAACGTCCTCGCTACCCTCGGTCTCGATGAAGCCGAAGCCTTTATCGTCGTTGAACCATTTGACGGTACCGATCGCCACTAAGGAACACCTCCATTCCTAGTATTGGCTAGGAATGGAACCGCAGCCCATCCTGGAAGAGGTACGTCTATCCAGCAAGCCAACAAGTTTCCTTCCAGCCTGATCGCGTCTCCAGAGCGCATTGAGATACACTCTGACCAATACACGATACTGCATGTTGGTGCTGAAGTCAATGGGCGTTGGGGATCAATGCACCCGTCAACCGGGTGAGAACGGCGTAAGTGGCAGCATCGGCCGGGTCGCAGATGCTGCCACATTGTGGCTAAGGAAGCACCAAGAATACACAGCTCTCCTGGGGCCTCAGGGTTGTGGGCGCCGCATCGAGGGCCGTGACCTCACCGTCCGGCGTTATGGCTCGTCCCTGCACGGCTGCACCCGGCAGGCGGCTGACATTGACGTTCCACTCCAGCGATGCGGTGCCGTCGGTCCAGTTCGTGCATAGTGCCACGTATCCCATGGCGCATTGGGCAACGACGACCTCGACATCATCGGGGAACTCGGGCTCGGCGTCCTCATACTGGACGCTGGTGGTCAGGAGAGCAGGCGCATCGCCGTCCAGAGCAGCCGCGTACAGGGCCGTGAGAATGCCGGAGGGCGTAGCTCGGAAGCTCGGCGGGTAGACGCGCACCTCGCGGCTGCGGACCTCATTGTCGTAGCTCTCGGGCAGGCCGATGCCGAACTCCCCCGCAAGGTACGCGACGAAGCCCGTGCCTATCGGGCGCGCCAGCAAGACGGGCACATCTCCGACGGTCCCGCCGATGATGACCTCATCCGACGGTTCGACCTGCGCATAGGTAGTGAGCTCGTCATCCAGCGGGACGCCCTCGGCGAAGGAGGTCTCCCCCGGCCTGTTCAGCGGCCCAATACTGAGCAGCCCGGTCTGCTCGCCCGACGGCGCCGACTTCAGGCCGACTAGGTCCAGTAGAGCGGGACGGTCGCGCACCTTCCCGTCCTGGGTCAGTGTGCCCACCTCGGAGATGACAAGGACCCTCTTGCCCTCTTCGGCCAGAGCCCGCAATAGCTCCACTCGATCATCGTCGATGGCAAAGGCAAAAGGCACAACGATGATGGGGTAGTCGGCCAATTGCTCGGCGGTGACCGACTCGAGGTAGTAAAGGTCCACCGGGACGTTGCCGCGCAGGCAGTGCATGAGCACCTCGACCTGCGCTCGCGAGGCATACCGGGCGTCCTTATCCTGATGGGTGAGGCACTGGGCGGGCTCGGGGGTGGAGTAGAAGCGCCACCAGTCCTCCGAGGCACGGGAGTGCAGCAGGGCTACTCGCTTCAGCGGCACGAGCTCCTCCAGCCATGGGTCGACCTCTTTCAGCATCTGATAGGTGCTCTTGACGAGCTGGTAGGTCTTCTCAGAATCCTCGGCCGTAGGACTGGCCCCCGTTATGTGGCTGTGATGCCACCACGCGAGCTCCTTGGCGCCATGGAACACGGAGGTGAGGGCCGAACCGTAAACCTCCACGGGCGCCAGCTCGCGGAACTGGGGCCGCAGACGCGAGGCCTCCAGCACCGACCCGCACTGGCGCTTGGGATGCGCCCCAGACAGTCGCTCGCACGTCTCCGTGACGTACCAGTGGGTCGAGTCGCCCAGGTAGTTGTGAAGCAGGATGTACGGGTCCGTGGTGAGAAAGTCGATCTGGGTGCCGTACCCGACCTCGTCCCACGCAACACCCACGCTCCACCAACGGTCCGAGCATACGGGCGTCACGCAGATCAGGGAATCGGCCAGGCAGTCGGGATTCGCCTGCTTGACCGCCTCGGCGCCCTTGCGCAGCCATTCGTTAGTGGTCATGTAGCGGAAGTTGATGTAGTCGCGCCAATCATCGGTCTGCTGCGTTTCATGCAGATCGGGCATATCGGCGCCAAAGGCCTGCTTGAACTTGGCCCGGCAGCCCGGGCCGTCGCAGTAGTAGGGCATCTCCTGGTAGAACTGGGCCACCGCCTCGTCGGCGTGCTTGGCGTACCCCGACTTCAGGCGGCCGTTGTTGTAGTTGTACTCATCAGGGACCAGCGACACCCCCGCCAGGTCGCACTTGGCGATGTCGCCCAGGACGGAGACCCAGTTTTCACCCCACTTCTCGTTGGGGCAGTAATAGGCGGGAAATCTCTCATCATCAACGCCGGTGAAGGGTTGAGACAGAGCGCCCGTGGTGACCCATACGCCGATTCCGCGGTCCTTCAGGAAGGCCAGGAACTCCGCCAGCGGGCTGGGGCCCTCGTAGTGCTTGTCCAACAGGTCGGATTCCCAAATCGGGGCGTTGGGCGACAGGTAGATGTGCATGGCGTTGGCGTTGAGGTCTTCGTACTGGGCGAGCAGCTCATCCCGCCGCTGAGTGTCCACGCGCGTCTCCGGCTCAAAGCCGGGGTTCCGTAGTAGGTTCTCGCCCTCCGGCTCACCGAAGAACAGGTCGTCGAACCACACGATACCGGACTTCTCCCGAATGAATGCATGCACGGCGGCCGACTTGAGGGGCTTGGTGGGCTCGATGATGGTCTCGGCGTACTCCCAGTCATGGGTGCCGGGGCTGAAGGCGGCGATCTTCATGGGCCAGGCCTCACCATCCGCATAGGTGAGGTCGACGTAGAGCGAATACTCGTAAGACTGGCCCCCCTGCACGTCCTGAGCCTTGCTCCAGCCGGCGATCTTCAGGGGCTTGGCTTCCTGTTGGTCGAGGGTGATGCGCTGGCTGCAGCCGGCGCCGGTGCCTCTGCCACCCCCGGAGTTGTCGCACTTCAGGGCGGCCTCGCCGCCGTGAGGAGCGTCTATGACATACTCCCCGGGCGTCCGGAAGGCCCCCCAGACGGTGGTGGATATGGCGCCTCCAGGGTGGCAGTAAATGCCCCGGGAGACATTGGTGCCCGGGTGGAAGGCTCCGGCGGACCAGGGCAGGGCGAACACGAGCAGTCCGGCAATGAGGATTCGCATGACGCACCTCCTGAAATGGCGGCATAGGCAAGGCGACAGACGACGAGTCGCCATGGGCTCGTCTCGGACAGGCGGCCTCAGAACCCCCGGCCGCGGAGCCATTCGGCGCAGAGCTGAGCCCATGTGGCGATGTGCGGGTCCTCGGACGCAAGGCCCAGGCCATGGCGGCCGGATTCGTACACATGCAGCTCGAAGGGAACGCCAAAGCGGGTCAGAGCATCGGCGAACAGCAAGCTATTCTGCACAGGCACGCCGGCATCGTCTGCCGTATGCCACAGGAAGCTGGGCGGGGTGTCCTCGGTGACCTGGCTCTCGTTACACAGTGAGTGTCGCAGGTCCTCCGGCGGATCCTCGCCGAGCAGGTTCACCATGGAGCCCTGGTGCCCCAGGGGGCCGAAGCTGATCACCGCGTAGCACAGCACAAGGGCATCGGGGCGGCAACTCTGGCGGTCGATGGGGTCCTGAGCGTCAGGATCGCCCGCGTCGTAGTGGGTCCCGGCGGTACTGACCAGGTGGCCGCCGGCCGAGAAGCCCAATATGCCGATCTTGCTCGCGTCGATGCGCCATTCCTTGGCGTGGTGGCGCACCCACCGGATGGCTCGCTGGGCATCCATCAGCGGGTATGGATGCCGGTACGGCGACACCCTGTAGTGGCAGATGAAGGCCGAGATGCCGGCGCTGTTGAGCATGCGCGCGATGGGTTCACCCTCATGGGGCGCCCGCCCGGAGTATCCCCCTCCCGGGCAGACGATCACGGCGCCATGTGGCTCCTTGGCTTCCAGTACGTAGGGCACGATGGTGGGCACTTCCGCAGGTATCGCCGAATCAAGGCCGGGCGTCCCCTCGGGCCACAGGGGTACGGGCTGACCATTCTCGAGATGCCTTCCGGGCGTAGAGGTCATGACTGCTCTCCGTAGGCGACGTTGGCAAGCGTGTGCGAGGTCGTGTCAGCAGGGCTCGTATGCAGGGTCATTCCCCGCCGACGGCATGCGCCCTCCGTCGGTGGACAACAGAACGCAAGAGCGTGGCGTGCCGTGTCCTTCCGAGCCACCCGGGATCAGCCTCGCACCACGGTTGGTTTCGCCTGCGCGCATGGCCGGACGGTGAGACCACAATGAACGCGCACCGGAGGATTCGCGTCAGAACCAGGCGAAGCATACACCTAACCACAACAGACGCCCCCACGCCATCGATAGGGAAGAGGGTGGACACATGCGCGCACTGATAGTGCTGGCCGTGGTGTTGACGGTGGTCGTCGCCGGCAAGGCGGCGCCCGGAAACATCCTGCAATATGTGGCCGCGGCGGATGACGCGTACCGCTGGGAGAAGCTGTCCGAGACGCAGGACGCCGCCGGCGGGTCGGTGGTGCAGTTGAAGATGACCTCGCAAGTATGGCAGGGCATCACGTGGACGCACCGCATTGCCGTCGCCAGGCCCGCGAAGATGCGCCATCCTGAATTGTGCTTCCTGTTCGTCACCGGGGGCAGTCCCCAGGGGCAGGAGTTCGCCATCGCCGTGATGATCGCGAATTTGCTGGGGACACCCATCGCGGTGCTCGGCGACATCCCCAACCAACCCTTGTTCGAGGGCAAAAACGAAGACGCGCTGATCGCCTACACCTTCTCAAAGTACCTCGAGACCGAAGATGGCACGTGGCCATTGCTATTCCCGATGACCAAGAGCGCTGTGCGGGCAATGGACGCCCTGCAGGAGCTTTCGGAGAATGAGTGGGACGCGAAGATCGACGGGTTCATCGTGTCCGGCGCCTCGAAGCGCGGTTGGACCACGTGGTTCACGGGTGTGGTGGACGCTCGGGCCAAGGCCATCGCTCCCCTGGTATACGACAATCTAAACCTCCCGGCGCAAATGCGGCACCACTTGTCGCAATGGGGCGACTACAGCCCACAGATCCACGACTACACCGAGCGGGGCCTGCCCGACCTTCTGGCCTCCGAAGAGGGCCGCAGGCTTGGCGCACTGGTGGACCCGTACACGTACCGCAAGCGGTTGAAGATGCCCAAGCTGATCGTGACCGGAACCAATGACCCGTACTGGCCCCTGGACGCGGCGAACGATTATTGGGATGAGCTAGTGGGCCCCAAGTACATCCTGTACGTGCCCAACTCCGGCCATGGGCTGGACGACCGCATGCGGGTTCTCAATGGCTTGGGTGGCTTCTCGGCGGCGGTGGCGGGAGATGTGCCCCTGCCGAAGCTGCAGTGGCAGTTCGCGCAGGGCGAGGAGGGCCTGACGCTGACGGCGAGCAGTGCCCCGGCGCCCGAGCGCGTGCTGCTGTGGCGGGCCAGCGCCCCCACCAAGGACTTCCGCCCCTCGAAGTGGTCTAGCGAGGAGATCGAGGGCGCCGAGGGCGCCTTCGCCCATACCGAACCCGTCCCGGCCCAGGGATACACGGCGTTCCTGATGGAGTTCAGTTACGGGGTGGCTGGGCGCAGCTTCCCGCTGTCCACACAGGTCCGTATCGTCGGCGCGACTGATGCTCCCGTAGACCAGGGCGACGAAGAGGCCGAGTAACGGGTGATACGCAGCTTGCCGAGCACTTGAGGTGACCCAATGACGCCCCGACAGCGCGTGCTGGCGGCGATCAATCTTGAGCGCCCTGACCGGCCGCCTTGGCTGGAGATCGGCGTAGCCGGCAACGTATTCGGCCGGGTCATCGGCGAGGAAGTCGTTGTGAACTCGGGCTTCCATTCGCTGCCCGACACCGGGGAGTATCGCAAGTACCTGTCACAGGCCATCCGGGCTGCGGAGGCGCTGGGGCTGTGCGGTGTGCCGATCAAGGCCTGGAATCCGGCCTTCTCGGACAACAAGAGCGCCGCCGGTGCCAAGGCGCACAGCCGCGAGGGCCTCGTGCGGGATATGCCCACACTGCAGGCATGTCTTGCCGCGGCACCCGCCGTCGAGGACCATGCGGCCTCGAGATGCGCCGGCGTTTACCAGGAGCTCATGGGCCGGACCGGTCTATTCCGTCCGTTACTGGTGGGCGGCGTCTTCTCGCACGCCGAGGCATCCATGGGTACCGCCCAGTTCGCCATCGCCTGCCATGAGCAGCCTGAGCTGGTGGAGCGCCTGTGTGAGTGGCAGGGCCACAGGACCGTCGAGATGATCGACGCCCTGCTGCAGCACATCGAGCCCGACGCCATCCTCCTGGCGGACGACATTGCCTTCAAGACGAGCACCTTCATCTCCCCCGACATGTTGAGGCGATTCGTGTTCCCTCAATATCGACGCATCGCCCAACGTATCCAACAGACGGGCCTGCCCATGATGCTGCACAGCGACGGCAACCTGTCCGACGTGCTTGAGGATCTCATCGAGATTGGGGTCCAGTCCGTCCACCCGCTGGAGAATCTGGCCATGGATATCCGGCAAGTAAAGAGGGACTACGCGGGCCGCGTGTGTCTCATGGGCAATTTGGATGTGGACATCATCGAGCGTGGCAATCCAGGCGAGGTCAGAAGGGCGACGGAGCAGTTGTTGTCGGACATGGCAGGCCCGGGCTACATCTTCGCCAGTGGCAACTCCATCACCCAGTGGGCGCCGGTTGAGAACGTGCTCGCCATGGCGCAGGCGGTGCGGCAGGCCACGATGCCCTAGCGGCCCTCCCACCGCCTGATCGGCTCGCGTCCGTGCGTCGCGGGCTCTGCCCGCCGCCGCCGGGGGAACTCGTGCCGCCGGGGCCCCCATTGCGATCCGATGACGCGGGGAAGACACCCAAGCACCCCGTGCCGGCCCGTGGCGTCGGCGAGGCCTGGGGCAGAGCCCCGGCGTGTTGGCCGTCGGTCGCTCGTCGTGGCAGGCCCCGATGGAAGTGGCCTAGCCCTTGCGCGAGACGCTCCGGGCCAGCCGCCAGACCACCAGGCCAACCAGGACCAGAATCACCAGCCCTATGAGTACCCACAGCAGGCGCTGGGCCTGTGGGACCTCCTCCAAGAGGTCGGGAAGCTGCGCCTTACCACCCTTCTTGCCCAAAGCCCGGGTGATCTTCTCGGCGGTCTGGTGCTCGTCACACAGAGCACGGAACTCCTTGCGGTTAAGCGGCTCCTCTAGTCCCGTGATCTCGATGAACTGCTCCGTGGGCAGCCAGCATTCTGTGTCCGACCACGTTGCCTCCACGTTCTCGGGGACCTGTGGGAACTCGTCGTAGCTGATCCGCAGCTTTGTCAGCCTGACCCCGATAACGGCCCAGAAGCGGTTGGGCATCACCGAGACGGGGATCATCATACGCACATCGCGGGCCATATCGGGATCCTCGTGCCAGTTGGCAAGCCAATCCTGGGCGTACTCGAAGGCATCGGCAGGAAGGGTGGCGGAGCCCAGGAGGGGCTCGGGCAGGCCGATATCCTGGCATGCGACCGCGCTGCACCCCAGCAAGAGCTTCGTCAGGCCCGCGAGCTCACTGTCGATTGTGTCCGGCCTGGCCACAGCGCCCTCATCAAGAGCGGCCAGTGCAAGGGCCTCTGGGCCGATGCAGTCCTGTAGCACCGCACGAAGGAACGCGTAGCCCTCGGCATACCTCGAATAGGTAGTGGGTACGGGCTCGACGCGCAAGTCGGGCGCCAGGGTGAGATCCACGGGGGGGGCCATCCCTGCGAGCACATCAAGTTGGCCTACATGGGTTTCTCGCACCTGACTCATCAGCGATTTGAAGGACGACTCAAGGAGCTTTAGGTACTTGTCGTCCATCTCGAGCTTGGCGCCCTCGGGCATCTTGTCAGGCGCGAGCAGGGGTTCGAGTGAATACTGTTGGTACTCGTACCAACCCGAGTCCTGGTCGGGCTTCAGGTCGATGGTGCCATCGCGCACGGACTGGATGAACTGGTCCATGCCGCCCTGCAACACGTCCCAGTTCTCCTTGGCCATTGAGGGCGACAGGACAGCGAAACCGGGCTTCTTCAGGTCGTTGAGCTTGGCGCCCAGAGCCGCGGCCTTGGCCTCATCGCCTATCACCGCCTGCAATCCGCCGAACTCCTCGGCGGCTTGCGCCATCTCCTCGGGGCTGAATGCCGTCAGTCGGTTGGTGATCCGGGCCATGAGCCGACAGACCTTCACGTACTCGGCCTTGCCCTCGGGGTTGGCCATGATCACGTGGGCAATGAAGGCCGCCGCAGCCACCTCGAGGGGCCTTTTGAGGTCATAGTAGTGCTGTAGGTGTGTGTTGCGCTTGAAGATGCGCTCAAGCTGCAGGCTCCAGGTATAGAAGCCCACGGGCTTGCGGGTGTGGTCTTCCATCAGGCTCTCGTCGATGCGGTCCGATGCAAACGGCTCGGCGTAGGCGGCGTGCTGCAGGCCGGCCCAGGTGCGCGAGACAGCCAGTCGGGCGGCTCTCCGGGCGAAATCGCCCTCAGCAGGGGCCTCGCCCATCGCCGTCAGAAGCTGCCACAGCAGCTCGCGCTTGCCGATGGCCAGCTTGCCGATGCCCTTGTCGGCCGCGAGCTCCACCGCCGCATACATGCCATCATCGAACTTCTTGCACTTGGCCAGGACGAGGGGTACCGAAGGCAGCACCTGCAGGCCCATGGCGTCGACGGCCTACCGGGCGTCGGTGTAGCTGCGGAACACCTTGCGGGCCAGGTCTGCCTGGTCGGGCTGGTCCTCAAACTCGTCCACGACCTCGATGCGGAACCGTGCGTCGCTGTTGTCAATGAGGACCGTCTGCCCGTCGACCTCCAACTGCCGGATGGGCCCGGGAGTGCCTGCCCCCCAGGCTGCGACGTAAAGGCTCATCAGGACAGCGCTGCAGGATGCGACCGTGGCTCGTCTTGGCATGGTATAATCCCCCACGCTTCGTAGGCGACGATATTCGACCCGGCGGTCTGATCTGACGGGCGTCGTGCCTGGAACCGGGCCATCCGGGGTCACAGCAACCACATTCGACATGAGTATGGATACTCCTGCGGAACCGCGTCTGGGCAATGATGGAGAGCGCTGCCTGACCCTTCGGGCGGCGGCCGTCGGCATTGCCCTGTTGGCGGTGGGGAACCTGTGGGTAATGCAGGCCGAGCTCATCACGGTGAGCTGCCAAGTGAGCATGAGCGTGCCGCCCATTCCCGCGCTCATGGGTCTGATCTTCTTGCTCATGTGCAGGCCTTTGCTGGGGCGCATCGTCCGCACTCTGAGTCTGAGGCGAGGCGAGCTGCTGCTGATCTATGGCTTCCTGGCGCTGGGCATGGCGCTGGCCTCCGGAGGCGCTCTGCGGCAGATGGTGCCCAACATCGTGGCCCTGCAGTACTTCGCCAGCCCCGAAAACGACTGGGGCCAGTTCAGGCAATTCATCCCCGCGTGGATGGCCCCCACCGATGACGCGGTTCTGCGGGGCTTCTTCGAGGGCAGCGAGGAAGGGGTGCCCTGGGGAGCGTGGGCCGTGCCTCTGGGCGCGTGGCTGGGCTTCGTCATGCTATTGTTCGCGGCACTGCATTTCATGGCCGAGCTGTTCGTCGATCACTGGCGCGAGCGCGAAAGACTCTCCTTCGCGCTCAACGAGATCCCCCTGATGCTCACCGCCGACAGGCCCCAGCATGGCGCACTGCCCCTGTGGAAGGACCCCGTGATGTGGGTGGGGTTCGGCATCGCCACGCTACACAACGGCCTGAACATCCTGCATGCCTTCAACCCGAGTATCCCCGCGCTGGGGCTTTCGTACGATGTGGGGGCGCTGTTTCAGGACCGTCCGCTGAACGCCGTTCAGCCGCTGATCGCGTGGTGGCGGCCGGAGGTGTTGGGCTTTGGGTACCTGATGCCTTTGGAGGTGGTCGGCTCGGCCCTGCTGGCGTATGGGCTGCTGCTGGCGGAGGCCGTTGCGGCCGCCGCGATGGGCTACGACATCCCCCGCTTCCCGCACTTCGAATCCCAGGCCGGCGGGTGCTTCATCGGCATGGCCTTGATCATCGTCTGGCTGGCCCGCGGCCATATCGCCCAGGTGATGCGCGCTAAGCCGATGGTCGTCTGGGGGCTCCTCGGGGCGTGTGTGGCCACCATGGGGTGGTGGTGGGCCGCCGGCATGTCGCCCCTCACCGTGCTGGGCTTCTTCGGCCTCGTGTTCATGTTCGCCCTCAGCTACAGCCGCCTACGCGCTGAGGCGGGGGTGCCTTTGCAGTGGGCCTTTCCGGTCACGGAGCAGTACCGCATCCTGATCGCCTTCTTCGGCTCGCGGGCCTTCTACGTGAACCGCAGCTTCCGCAACCTGACGCTCATGTCGGTGGCGTGGTTCCTGCCCCGAGGGTACTTGTCGGGTCTTGGGGCCTACCAGTTCGAGGGCCTTGACCTGGCCCACCGGGGCGGCGTACGGCGGGGCGAGATGGCCTCGACGCTGGTGGCGGCGGTGGTCCTGGGCACGGCGATGTCCCTTGGCGTGCAACTGATGGCCTACTACCAGTACGGGGCGAACTTTCTCGAGGGAGGCACCCACAGCGGCGGGATGCGCGTGGGGGCGGCCAAGTACGCCTTCAACATGCTCGCGGGCTTCGCCAAGCACCATGACCCGACGAACCTGGGGGAGAGCATCGCCGTGGTGTGGGGCCTGGTGGCCACATTGGCGCTGAGCGCCACACGGCATGTGCTGCTTTCCTTCCCCATCCACCCTCTGGGCTTCGTGCTGGGCACCGTCCGCGGGTACCGGACGTGGGCGCCCCTGGCATTGGCGGCAGGGGTGAAGACCCTTGTGCTGCGGGTTGGCGGCGTGGGGCTTTACAGGCGACTGGTGCCGGCCGCCCTGGGGGTTGTGTTGGGGCACTTCGTCATGGCCGGCGGCGTTTGGAGCATCGCCGGAGCCTTCGGCGGCGAGGCCTTCAGGACCTATCAGGTGTGGTTCGGGTAGGGCACAGGTAGCGGGCTACCTGTCGTACTTGGCGATGATGTACTCCTGGATATCCTCGCTGAGGTTGACGAAGTAGTCGCTGTAGCCGAACACGCGCACCGAAAGGGATCGGTGCTCCTCGGGCCGCTGCTGGGCGTCCCGCAGGACTTGTGGCGAGGTGATGTTGACGGATAGGTTGGACCCGCCCATGTCGAAGAAGCTCTTGAGCAGGGCCGCAAGGTCGGACTCTGGGTCGGGTCCGGACAGTGCGGAGGGATGAAGCTCGAGGATGTAGCCGGTGCCGCCCGGGAGCTTCGAGTGGTCTATGGCGCAGACCGAGCCCATGGCGGCGGTGGGGCCGTGGCGGTCCATCCCGCCGGCGGGGGTCAATGAGGCGGCCATCGACGCGCCCGCTCTTCTCCCGTTGGGCGTGGCGCCGGTTTTACGGGCGATGTCGCCATGCATCTGCATGGTCACCGCAAAGGCCATGGGCATGAAGGGCTCATCGAAGGTGTTCCTGTACCGTGCCAGTTGTTCGGCGTACAGATCGACGATGCGACGGGCCCATTTGTCGGCGGCCTCGTCGCCGTTGCCGTACTTCGGCGCGTCGTTGATAAGCCGCTGACGCAGGGATTCGTAGCCGGCGAAGTCGTCTTCGAGGGCTTGGGCAAGCTCCTGCATCGTGCAGGTCTGATCTTCGAAGACCAGGCGCTCGATGGCCGCCAGGCCGTCGGCGGCGTCGGCCACGTTGTAGATGGCCACCCCCACCATGTTGCGTGTCGCCCCACCGTGAGCGACGTCGACGGCTCGCGCGACGGCCGATTGGTAGGTGCAGGACTGGAAGGGCAACCACACCCCACGCGCATGGGATTCCTCGCCCAGGTTCGTGCCCTCGACGCACAGTCCCAACCCGTGGCAGAACTGTGCCGCGAAGGCGTGCCAGACTTCCTGCATGGTCTTCATGCCCGAGGGGCTCACCGACATGGGCCCGACTTGCTCCCCGGTGAGTGGGCATTTGCCGCGGTTTAGCGCCAACTCGAGAGCCTTAGTTGGGCTGAAGTAGTGCTCGAGGGTACGCGAGGGTAGATAGCCGGGCACGAGCACCTCGACACAGCCGACTACAGCGAACTCCTGCGCCGCCTCGTCGGGGAGCCCCAGGCGCTTGAGGCCCCCGATGACGGGCTCCTCACCAAACAGGGTGTTGCCTAGGTTGAGGGGCGCCATGGCGGCCCACTTGCGCCAGAACCACTCGGGAGTGCCTGAGTGGACCCGCGCGCCGATGTCCACCAGCAGGCGCTGCTCGGCGGCGATCTCCAGCATCAGTTCGGTGAGGGCGTTGCAGCCGTCTGAGCCATCGGGCCTGCTGCCACCCAGCATGATGTGCTGATCCGCGTAGTACCGATGCAGCTTGAGGTACAGCTCCGTGAGGAGGGTTTTGGCGCCGGCCCGGTCGATCCGGCCTTCGGCAAGGTCGGCCTCGTAGTATCGATACAGGTACTGATCGAGCCTGCCGAAGGAGTGGGCCACGCTGCAGGCGTCTCCCTGCTCCATCTCGTCGAGGCGGTGGATGACCCATACGCACTGCAGGGCTTCGTGGAACGTCGCCGGTGGCTCAGCGGGCACGCGGCTGCATATTTGGGCGATCTCGCGCAGGTGCTGAGCCTGTTCGGCGTCGTGTGCGGTCTCGGCGGCTTCCATGGCAAGCCGCGCGTACCGTTCTGCATAGTCGATGGCCGCTTGGGCACACATGGCCATGGCCTGCGCCTGCACGCGGAGCTCCTCAGTGGCGGCCTTGTGGGTGTTGTCCCGGCAGGTCTCGATGACGCGGCGGAGCCCGGTGCGCAGTACGTAGTTGTGATCGGGCAACGCGTGGCCCAGAGGGGAGCCGTTGGCGGTGAACAGCCCCGCATCGACGGCGGCCTTGACCTGTGGGCTGAAGGTCGCGCCGGGCCAGCAGACGGGTCTGGATTGATCGGCCCACCACTGGCAGGCGACGCGGCAGTCTTTGGGCAAATCGGGGTGGCGCAACGCCAGGTGAGCCCCCCACACCTCCGGGAAGTCCACCCAGCGCCACCAGTCATTGTCATGGGGATTGAGGCCCTGGTGGCACAGGACCCTGCGCTGTGGCAGGCCCGCCAGTTGGTCCTCGGCGTATACCCGCGCCGTCACGTGGCGCAGGTAGTGGGTGAATGCCAGAGCTCTGCGAAGAACCTCAGGAGCGCCCTCGGACTGCTGATAGGCTTCGGTGTACAGCACAAGCCGCTCGCCCCGGGGGATACTATCCTCGAAGCTGAGGGCCCTCTCGCGGATCTGCTCACACCGCTGGGCCTGGTCCGTGTCCATGCCGATGTACGGCCTGGAGGTATCGGTTTGTGGGGTAGTGGCCATTGCGGCCGGGCCTCGCAGTTGTCTCCGGCGCCAAACGCAGGAGGAGATCGCTGCTATTCCGTGGCATTATACACCTGCATGACGACAACGCAATTGCCCCGAGGAGACGAGCACCGTGAGCGAGCCTTTGCGGATCGTGCATATCGGCGCCGGCAACTTCAGCCGGGCCAACCACTCCCCGTGCCTGCAGCGGCTGTCTGCCGGACCGACGCCCCGAGTCTCGATGGAGGCCATCTGCGACCTTGACGAGAGCAAGGCCCAGGCGTTCTGCGACGATTTTGGGTACAAGAAGGCGTACACGGATATCGACGAGATGATGGGGCAGGTCGAGCCCGACGTGGTGTACGTCATGGTGCACCCGCGGCTCGCGGCAGGGGTGCTCGAGCGTGTGCTGCGATACCGGCTGCCCACCTTCACCGAGAAGCCGCCGGGGGTGACGGTGGCTGAGTCGATCCGTCTGGCCGAGCTCGCTCAAGAGTGCGGCAACGTTACTTACGTTGGCTTCAACCGCCGCCGCACGCCCGTGATCGAGCACTTGAAGAGCTGGGCCGCTGGCAATGGGCCCGTCCGCTACGTTCGCGCCGAGATGATACGCAACCGGCGTTTCGAGACGGGCTTCGCAATCGGCACCGCCATCCATCCCCTGGACTGCCTGCGGTACCTGTGTGGCAATGTGGTGGAGCTTGAGACGATCTGCAAGGCGTACGAGGGCACGCCGCGGGATTACCTCGTGCGGATGCGTTTCGACACGGGCATTATGGCCGACCTGGCGGTACTGGTGCATGCGGGGCTATCGCGGGAGAGGTACATGGTCCACGTGGCCGGCGGGCTGATGGAGGCGACCCCAGGGGGGTATTGCAGCAGCGACTTCTGCGATCTGGGACAGAAGGCCTACTCGGGCAACCAGGTGGTTGCCGAGGGCCCTTTCGAGGATGACCTGCACATCGGGCTGGGGTTCATGGGGGAGCATCTGGCGTTCTTAGAGGCGGCGACTTCAGGGATGAGGCCCGATTGCTGCCTGCAGGACGGCCAGCACTCGGTGAAACTCGGGGTCGCGGTTCAGGAGGGTTACAGCGGCCCGATGGCAAGTTTCGAGCCTTCAGAGCCTGATCCCTACGCGACATGAGGCGATGAACGTGGAGATCTGTTGCGACCCCGGCAAACTGCTGAGACTTCCGGGATACCGTGAGCGCTATAATGCCTATGAGCCGCCAGATGCCCTCTCAGATGTGCTCAGGGCGATCGAGCTGCCCATGACGGTGGTCGTGGTGTTCGGGGGCTGGTGCCATGACTCGGTGCGGGTGGTCCCCGCGGTCATCAAGGCGCTCGCCGTGGCCGGCAATGACCGCCTGCGACTGCTGGGCGTTCACGTCTCCTATGAGGAGACAGATCCGAGTCCATTCATGGCCGGGCCTATTGCGGTGCGCCGCTACCCAACGGTCACCTTCGTGGACGGCCACCATGAGCACACGCAGCAGATCCCCGAGGGGACGCAGAGGGTCACCTTTACAGAGGAGCCCCTTGATGCCCAGAGGATCGCGCAGGCGCTGTCTTAGGGGGGGATATACGCCGCGCCGCCATCGGGCTCATGGGCGAGCGTCCTGTTCCCGGGCCTCATGCTGGACTGCCACCGGTCGCCAGATGCCGCCCTGGTTGGCACCGTCGTACACGCGCACGGCAAGGCAGTTGTCGCCCTCCGGACTGATGTGCTCCCGGGGGATACTCGCTGTGAAGGGCTCATCCCAGCCCTCGTGGTGGGCGATCAACTCGCCATTCCAGTAGACCCATGCCTCCCCGTCGACGGCGCCGAAGCGCAGTTGCACAGGGCGTTCGAGCCAGTCGGGCTGGGCCGCGACTCGCAGGCGGTACCAGGCGACCCCATCGTATTCATACCCCTGACTCTCCCATGTGTGCTCGATCTTGATGTCCTGCCACTGGGCCTCGTCGCAACTCGGTGCGAACCACTCTTGCTCGACACCGACCTCATCCGGATCGAGCCGGAACTTCCACGTCTGGGGCAGTCGCAGCAGTGCGGGGCCGGCGGTTTGCTCGGCGGCCTTGGCTTGCTTGCGTATGTTCTCAAGCTCTCGGCCCAGATAGCCACGTCCGGAGACCACGTTGAGACTCACCACACCGCCCCACTTGCCTCGGTCGGAGGCTACTTCTTGGGTGAGGTCCTCAAGGAGGGTGACGGCCCTTTGGGCCGCCGCGAGCCTCGCATCCCCTGA
>Ga0272441_10003548_pt1 | contig 29534 bp, 21 predicted proteins | sample SSMProp6N_FD_193582 | JGI IMG/M metagenome (GOLD analysis project Ga0272441, IMG submission 193582) | Marine sediment archaeal communities from Little Sippewissett salt marsh, Falmouth, MA, United States - SSM-Prop-6N | ecosystem: Environmental > Aquatic > Marine > Wetlands > Sediment ... | reverse complement strand
GCCCAACGACGACCAGGCCCCCTGCCCCGACGGCTGGCTCGTGAGCAACCCCGTGGAGGTGACCGTCGAGAGCCCGGCCAGCTCCCCCTGGTGGTCGTGGTGGACGCGCTGCTGCCCGCCCCAAACCCCAACGACGGGCATGCTCACGAACCGCGCCTGCCTCGGCGAGGCCGTGGCGCCTCCCGGCGCCGGCTGCACACGCACCATCGGCTACTGGAAGAACCACCCCGACGACTGGCCGCTCGAACAGGTGGCCGTCGGCGGCGTGATGTACTCGAAGGCGGACGCGATCAAGAAGATCCTGGAGGCTCGCCCCCGAGGCGACGCCGCGATCATCCTGGCGCGTCAGCTCCTCGCGGCCCTGCTCAACGAGGCCGCGGGCGCGGACACCAGCGAAGTGCTCGCCGCCATGGCTCAGGCCGACGCCTGGCTCGTTGACCACCCGCTGGGCAGCGACCCCGGTGGCGACTCCCGCCGCCTCGCCCTCGAGCTGGCCAAGCTCCTGGACGACTTCAACAACGGGCGCATCGGCCCGGGACATTGCGAGGACTGAAACGGCTGAAACGCCGGGCATCATGAAACACGGGGAGCCTTCGCGAGAAGGCTCCCCGTGTTCGCGTTCTGGATCTAGCCCGCATTTCTCACCAGCTCTGGCCGCCAGTGGCCGCTTGTCGCCTCAGGCACTCGCCTCCGTGCGAGCTGTCCTCACCGTATCCACTAGGGATACGCCTGCGGAAGCTCGCGTGTGCGGCTTTGCCTGGAGACGACAATCCGCGCACTGGGCACGCGCAGACTGTCTGAGAGGCGGGCTGTGCTGCTCGATGCTATCGCTCGTTCCTGCCACGACGTGCTGGGCTCACGCCCAGCCCTGGTGAGAAATGCGGGCTCGCGGCGGCCGTGCCTACTTCGCGGCCCGGCGGGCCTTGCGGCGGATGAGTCTGGCGACGGCCCGGGCCACCGATGCGGGGTCGATGCCCTTCTCGGCGTACAGATCCTCGGGCGTGCCGCTGCTCGCGTAGCCGTCCACGCCGAGCATCGCGAACTCGCAGGCGATGCCGTTCATCGAGAGGGCGAGCGACACGGACGAGCCGAGGCCCGTCCACACGTTGTGATCCTCACACGTGACGATGGCGCCCGTCTTCGCGGCCGCCTTGATCGCCTTGATGTCGGGGGCCACGGGGCAGCTCATGCCGATGAGCCCCACGCTGTGGCCCTTCGCCGCCAGCGTCTCCACAGCATCGAGGCAGTAGCTCACCATCGTGCCCATGGCAATAATCGTGGCATCCTTGCCGCGGCGAATGATGTCGGCCTTCCCAAACTCGAATTCGTAGTCGCCGGCGAAGAAGGGCTTGCCCTTGGCATCGGTGATCGTGGGGAGCTTGGAGCGGCCGACGGCCACGGCGAAGTTGCCGGGCTGTTTGGCGGCGTAGCGGATCGCGCGGTCGGTCTGGTTGGCATCGGCGGGCACGATGTGCTTGAAGCCGTAGAGGTTCCGCATGGCGCCCACGTAGTCGAGGCACTGGTGGGTCTTGCCGTCCTCGCCCACGTCGAGCCCGCAGTGGGTGCACACGAGCTTCAGGTTCGTCTCATTGATGTCGTTGAGGCGGTGCTGGTTGTAGGTCTCGTCGAAGCCGAAGACCCCGAAGTCGGAGAAGAAGGTGAGCACACCGGTCACGGAGAGGGCGCCAGCGATGGTGGCGGCGTTGTGCTCCTGGACGCCCACCTGGAGGAAGTTGTCGGGGAGGGCTTCGAGGAAGGGCTTGGTGCGGACGGAGGGGAGCAGGTCGCAGTCCACGCAGGCCATGGGCACTTTCTTGCCGTTCCGCACGGCCAGGTCGCCGAGGGCGTTCCCCCAGGCGGAGCGGTTGTCGAGCTTGGTGCCTGCCTCGTAGGTTCGCGGCTTGCCGATGCGGATGCGCGACGGCTTGAGGGAGAGGTCGACGGGCGAGCGCATCCCCGGCCCCTTCTTGCGGAGGGCGCGGAGGCGTTCCAGGTCGTTCTCCACCCCCAGCACCTCGAGGGCCTCGGCGAACATGTCGGGCGGGAGGGCGGCGCCGTGGTACTTCTCCTTGTCCTCGATGGCCGGCACGCCCTTGCCCATCACGGTGTTGCACAGGATGGCCACGGGGTTGTCCTGGTCGCTCACGGCCTCGCGGACGGCCTGGTAGATGGCCTGGAGGTCGTGCCCGTCGATCTCGAGCACGCGCCAGCCGTCGGCCAGGATCGTCTCCTTGATATTCACAGGCATAATGTCGGCCGTCTTCCCGCTGATCTGGAGGCGGTTGAGGTCGAGGAGCACGGTGAGGTTCGCCAGGTCGTACTTGCGTGCGAATCGGCGTGCCTCAGCCACCTGGCCCTTGGCGTGCTCGCCGTCGCTCATCATCGCAAACACGTGGAAGTCGCGGCCGGTCAGGCGTGCGCCCATGGCCATGCCGCATCCGGCCGAGAGGCCCTGGCCGAGGTTCCCGCTCGACCACTCGACGCCGGGCACGGCACGCTCGACGTGGCCCTCGAAGATGCTGCCGCTCTGGCGGAAGTGGGCCAGGGCCTCATCGATGGGGAAGAAGCCGCGGCGGCCGAGCACCGCGTAGACGCCCGGCGACGTGTGGCCGTGGCTCACCAGGATGCGGTCGCGGTCGGGGTCCTGCGGCTTCGTCGGGTCCACGTTGGCCAGGGACCACACGACCGTGTAGAAGTCGATGGACGACATCGAGCCGCCCGGGTGGCCGCAGGTAGCGAGCTCCGTCATCTTCAGGATATCGCCGCGGCACAGGCGTGCGAGGTCCGCCATCTGGCCGAGCCGTTTCGCCGTCAGCTTCGGCGCCTTGAAATTCCCCTTGGCCATGGATTGTCTCCGCTCAGTGGTTCGGAAGGTGATCGAACGCGGTATGACAGCCGTCAATTATAGGGATTCGTGGGCTCGGTTCAACCGGCCTGGCAGAGACAACCTGGGCGGGTGCCGGTGGTACTCCAGGGTGCAGGCTCCGATCACGCGTCACGCGTCACGAACCCCGCGTCACGCACACCCGCCTTACACTGCACGGACCCCTCTGCTCGCCACGGGGCGTTCGAGCTTCGGCCCCTATCCCTGCCTCTTGGGGTCGAGCAGGGGGATGAGCTCGGGCAGGCGGTAGGCGGCCTGGCGGATCAGGGTGATCAGGTCGGACTTGTTCATCTTCGCCAGGCGGGCCACGGTGAGATCGAGGTCGTGGAACGTCTCGGGCTGGTGGATCCACGTGAGCGCCAGGGCGATGACGTGCTTGCACGGCTCGCGGGCGCCCGAGAGGGGACACGTGCACTCGAAGCTGAACTGGCGGCCGTTGAGATCCACCCGCGTCTCGTAGATGCCGCGCGTGCCGTGGAACTTGGCGCCGAGCGACGTGCCGATGCGCAGCTTGTCCACCACGTGGCAGCTCTTGACGTAGCGCTGGGCCAGGCGGAAGACCCGCTGGGAGCAAAGCTGCTCGACCTGGTCGCTCGTGATGGGGAGAGCTCTGTGGTATTCCTCTGTGCTCTTGCTCACTGGTCGGTCTCCCAAGCGCGCAGGAACGCGGCTGGCTCCCCTCCCCCCCGGGTGGCCCGATGGTCAACGCCCGACGAGGCCCCGCGCCGCATCCACCAGGGTGGCAGCGGTGGGCAGGTAGGCGTTTTCGAGGACGAGCGACTGGGGCGACACGCCGTCGAGGGAGCCGATGCGGGCGACGGGTGCATCGAGGTAGTCGAAGGCCAGTTCCTGGATTTGCGCGGCGATTTCGCCCGTGTAGCTGCCCGTGCGGCAGGCCTGCGAGGCCACGATCGCCCGCCCGGTCTTGCGCACCGAGCGCAGCACCGTCTCGATGTCGAACGGGATGAGGGTGCGCGGGTCGATGACTTCGGCGGAGATGCCGTGCTCGGCCTCGAGAATCTCACCCGCCTCGATGGCGTCCTTGGCCACCTTGCCCCACGCCACGATCGTCACGTCCGAGCCTTCGCGCCGCACGGCGGCCACGCCGAAGGGCACGGTGTAGTCCGTCGCGGGCACCTCGCCCACGTCGTTGTAGAGGGCCTGGCTTTCGCAGAACATCACGGGGCCGTCGTCGCGGATGGCCGTCTTGAGGAGCCCCTTGGCGTCGTAGGGCGTCGATGGGACAGCGACCTTGATACCTGGGGTGTGAGTGGAATGGGATTCCAGGCTCTGCGAGTGCTGCCCGCCGTAGCCCTTCCCCGCGCCCACCGACGAGCGGATGACCAGGGGCACGGAGATGTTGCCCCCGGACATGTAGGACCACTTCGCGGCCTGGTTGTAGATCTGGTCGCCGGCCTGGAACTCGAAGTCGGAGTACATGAGCTCGACGACGGGCCGCAGCCCGGTCATGGCGCACCCCACGCCGGTGCCGATGATGGCGGCCTCGGAGATCGAGGCGTTGAACACGCGGTCGCGTCCGAAGATCTCGATGAGGCCCTTGGTCACTTTGAAGGCGCCGCCGTAGTCGGCCACGTCCTCGCCGTAGAAGACCACGCGGTTGTCGCGCATCATCTCCTCGATGAAGGCTTCGCGAAGAGCTTCCTTGAAGGAGAGCGTGCCGTCCTTGCGGGCGATCGGCTCGGGCTGTTCGAGCACGCGCGGGGCGGCGGCCTCGGCCGGCACGTCGGCGGAGGTGCCGTTGGCGAACATGAAGAGGAGCACGTCCTCGGCCTTGGGCTCGGGTGCGGCGGCGGCGCGCTGGGCGGCTCGGGCCTGGCGCTCGTCGCACTGCTGGCGCATCGCCTCGATCTCCTCGGCCGTGCACACCCCGGCGTTCACGATCTGCTGGCTGAACGTGGCGATGGGGTCGACCGCCCGCCAGGCGGCCTCCTCCTCCTTGAGCCGGTACTCGGTTCGCGGGTCGCTCAGCGAGTGGCCCTGGTAGCGGTAGGTGAACAGCTCGCGGACCACGGGGCCTTTGCCCTCGCGGCACAGCGCGGCGGCGCGCCGCATGCCGTCGATCACGGCCAGCACGTCCATCCCGTTGATCACCTCGGCGTGCAGGTTGTCGGGCCGGAAGGCGGCGCCCCGGCGGGCCATGTAGTCCAGGCCCGTCACCTCGCCGACGGCCTGGCCGGTCATCATATACTGGTTGTTCACGATCGCGAAGATGGTGGGCACGCCGAAGGGCTTGAAAGCAAGGTCGTTGGTGAACTGCCCCATCGAAGCCACGTTGAGGGACTCGAAGGAGATGCCGTTGCAGTACGCACCATCCCCTGCAAAGCACAGGCACACCTGCCCGCTGCCGCGGTATCGTGCGGACATTCCGGCGCCGGCGGCGATGCCGATGCTGCCGCCCACGATGGCGTTCGCGCCCAGGTGGCCCACGCTGAAGTCGGCGATGTGCATGCCGCCCCCGCGGCCTCGGCAGTAGCCCGCATCGCGGCCAAAGAGCTCAGCGGCGGTCCGGAACAGGTGGTTTTCGAGTGCCCGCTCGCGCAGCTCCGCCTCGGCGGTCTCATCATCGTCGGGGAGTTCGAGCACGGTGCGGAGGGTGGCTGCATCGCGCTGGCTCACCCCGAAGCAGCCCTTCGCGATCCCGTCCCCGTGGCCGCGGTGCGTGCTCGTAATGTAGTCCGTGAGCCCGAGCACGGCGCACGAGCCCACGCTTGTGGCCTCCTGGCCGATCGAGAGATGGGTGGGGCCGCGGTACTGGAAGCCCGTGCCCGCGAGTGGCTCGTAGGCCTGCATGCGGAGCGCGAGGATCATCTCCTCGAACGCGCGGATCGTCATCATGTGCTCGAGCAGCCGCTTCGCCTCGTCCGCCGTCAGGCGCCCGTCGGCCAGTTCCTTCTCCAGCGTGCCGTCGTACTGGAAGACGGAAATACGTCCCAGCTCGATCACCTTCGCATCGAACTTCGGGAGGACGCTCAACTCGCGAACCATAAGGCAACTCCAGCATAGGGGTCGATGAGCCTGCGGGGACTGCTACCGAGGATCATACACAATCCCTGCGCAGGGTCAAGCACGGGTGGGCGCGTCTGCGGCCCGCGCCGCCGGGGCCGCCACGCCGAGCGCTCAGCCCGAGGGGTTGTTCTGCGCAGGGTCCTCGTTTCCCGAGAGCTTGCGGTAGATGGTGCGGGAACTGATGCCCAGCGCTCGCGCGGCGGCCTCCTTGTCGCCGCCGAAGTGCTCGAGGGTGTGTTCGAGCACCTGGCGCTCCGCGTCGGCCATCGTGGTCCCCACGGGGATGACCACGCGCCCCTTCCCCCCATCGGCCGCGACCTCGCCCGCGACGACGTTCGGCGGCAGATCCTCCGCACCCACGATGTCGCCCTGGGCGAGCACCACGGCGGCCTCGATGGCGTTCTCGAGCTCGCGGACATTGCCTGGCCACGGACAGCTCTGGAGGCGCTCGATGGCTTCGGGGGAGAGGCGGAGCCGTGGCTTGTTGTTCTGTTGCGCGTAGAGCCCGAGGAAGTGCTGGGCGAGCAGAGGGGTATCCTCGCGCCGCTCGCGCAGGGGCGAGACGACAATGCGGATCACGCTGAGTCGATAGAAGAGGTCTTCGCGGAAGGCATGCTGCTCGACGGCGCCCCGCAGGTTGCGGTTCGATGCGGCGATGGTCCGCACGTCCGTGTGGAGGGTTTCGGTGCCGCCGAGCCGCTCGAACTCGCCGCTCTGGAGCACGCGCAGCAGCTTGGCCTGTGCGGCGGGACGCATCTCGCCCACCTCGTCGAGGAAGATGGTGCCGCCGTCGGCCAGCTCGAAACGCCCCTTGCGCTGCGCATCGGCTCCGGTGAAAGCACCCTTCTCGTGGCCGAACAGCTCGGCCTCCATCAGCGTGTCGGGCAGTGCCGCGCAGTTCACCACCACGAATGGCGCGGCGGCCCGGGCACTGAGCGCGTGCACGTTGCGTGCGATGACTTCCTTCCCCGTGCCCGTCTCGCCCTCCACGAGCACGGTCGCGGCGCTGGCGGCCACTCTCGCCATGGTGGTGCGGATCTCGCGCAGGGCGCGGCTGCTGCCGATGAGAGGGGGGCAGCGCTCCTCGTCGCCCACACGTGCCCGGAGTGCCCGGTTCTCCACCTCGAGACGCCGCCGCTCCGTGGCGCGCGCCACCGCGGAGACAAGCTGCGGCCGGCCCACGGGCTTGAGCAGGAAGTCGTAGGCACCGTCCTTCATCGCCGCCACCGCGTCCTCCACCGTGCCGTGCGCCGTGATGAGCACCACCTGCGAAAACGGAGCGCTCTGGCGCACGTCGCGAAGCACGGCCAGGCCGTCCAGGCCGTCCATCCGCAGGTCGGTCAGCACCACGTCGAACGGCTCCTCGGCAAGATGCGCCAGGCCCGACAGGCCGTCCGCTGCGGCCACCACGTGGTGGCCCTCCTTGCGCAGGATCTTCTCGATCGCCACGCGAAGCGACGTGTCGTCGTCGATCACCAGCACCCGCGCCATCCCACGCACCCTCGAACAGGGACGGGCCGGCCCCGCCGGCCCCAGGACCTCCCCCACACGCCAGGTATCTTAACGCCCCTGCCCCAGGCGTTCAAGGCAGAATGGCTTGACGCCGGCGGCACCGACTCGTATCATTCTTCCTGCGCCCCCACGGAGCCCCCCGACAACGAGGTGTGTGAATGCCCAGGAACATCGAGCTCAAGGTTCGCTGCGCGGACCTGGGCGCAGCCGAGGCCACGTGCGAGCGCCTTGGCGCCCAGCGCCAGTGGACGCGCCGGCAGACCGACCTCTACTTCGCCGTGCCCGACGGCCGCCTCAAGCTCCGCATCGAGACGCCCGGCGAGGCGATGCTCGTGGCCTACCACCGCCCCGACGCACCGGCCCCCCGCGACAGCCACTACGAGGTCACCCCCGTGCGCGACGCCGACGCCGAGCGCGCATCGCTCGAGGCCGAGTTCGGCATCCGCACGCAGGTGGACAAGACCCGCACCCTCTACCTCCTCGAACACGTCCGCATCCACCTCGACGACGTGGCCGGCCTGGGCACGTTCATCGAGTTCGAGGCCGTGATGGACCCCGGCCGCGACGATGCCGCCACCCATGCCCTCCTCGCCCGCCTCAGGGCCGAGTTCGCGATCGCCGACGAGGATCTCCTCCCCGGCTCCTACAGCGACATGCTGCCCCCACGCCACTAGCCCCCATTTCCCACCAGGTCTGGGCGTGAACCCAGCATCTCCTGCGGCGACCCGCGGCCCCGATCGGGGCAATCTGGCATCGCCGTAGGGGCGGGCCCCCGTCCCCGCCCGCGCCCGGGAGGTCAACCCCGTCCCGGGCCTGGGCAGGCGCGGAGGCCTGCCCCTACATCTGCATCCAATGCGCCCCGGAGTGCCGCGGGAGGGCCAGGCTCCCGCTGAGCCCAAGGGGCAGAGACGCCCCGCCCACAAGAGCCCTGCGCGCCATCCATTGTGGGCGGGACGTCCCTGTCCCGCGAGAACATCATCCCTTCCTTACCGTCTTCGCCCGGGAATCGTGCCGAGCCATCCAGCCATCCCTTGACATCAGGCCGGCCCCCCACTTAGAATCGAGGGGGGAGGATGGGACATGCGGCCCCCGAGGCTCGTGCTATGCGTCATCGGCTCATGGTGGTGGCAGTGGTGGGCTTGTGGCTCGTGATGATGGCCACGCTGGTGCGCCGCTGGCTCCTGGAGGTCAAGCCGCAGTCGGTGCCGGGCACGTATCGCTCCGTGCTCACGAAAGAGCGGCGGAACTACCAGACCCGCATGGGGGTGTGGCTCCAGCGCGGGGAGGGGCTCGAGCGGGTGGGGTACACCGAGACGGTCTTCTTCTACAGCGACGACGGGCGGAGCACGGTCACGAACGTCACGCGTGTGGAAGGCTCGGGAGGCGGGGTGCTCGGCCGCCTGTCGGCGTTCGAGCTCACCACCACCGTGGTGGTGGATGGCTGGCAACGGCTCGAGCGGCTGATCGTGCAGCTCAGCTCCAAGCTGCTGCGCGCCCGATGCTCGGGCCGGGTGGTCGACGGCGTGCTGCGGCTCCACACCCTGGTGGGCAACGAGGAGAGCGACTACGAGGTGGCCCTGCCGCCGGGCGGCATGGTGTCCAACGGCCTCTCGCCGCTGCTCGCGCTCCCCCCGCTGCGGGTGGGGGCACGCTGGACGGTCACGGTGGTGGACCCGTTCACGTTCCAGCCGTATCCCGTCGAGCTCGAGGTGCTTCGCCGCGAGCCCATCGAGTGGGAGGGGGCCACGTGGGACACCCACGTGGTGGCCATCCGCATGGGACTGCTGGAAGCTCAGGCGTGGGTCTCACGCGACGGCGAGGTGCTCAAGGAGCAGTCGCTCTTCGGCCGCCTCACCCTCATCAAGGAACGCACGATCGAGGAGCCGGCGGACGTGCCCCGCTGATGGCGGCCGGTCAGCGGGCGCTGGAGGATTTCTGGTTCCGCAGCCAGATTTCCCAGTGCTGGCGGGTGGCCTTGCTGAGCTTGATCTGGCCCCCCGCCCCGGTCAGAGACCGCAGAGTTCTGTGGGCGGCGGAGCGCACGCCTGGGCCCTCGGACGTGTCCGTGAGCTCCACGAGGCGCGGCACGGCCGCCTCGGCTCGCAACGACGTGAAGGCCGCGGCCAGGGTCTCCTTGACCAGATCGTCGCGGGTCGGGTCGCGCAGCATCTCGAGCAGCTTGGGGACGGCCCGCTGCTCGACGGACTCGGCGAAAATCTCGATGGCGAGCGCCTGGGTTTGGATGCTCGCGCTGTCGAGGCACCGAGCCACCGTGTCGTGGTCGCGTGCGGAGTCGTAGACGCTCAGGATCCTGCGCTTGAGGATCATCTGGCGCGAGTGCGGCGCACGCCGGTGGGCGCGGATCAGCGCGGCCACATCCTTGCTGTCCACGTCCGCGAACACGTTCCGATAGCAGTAGTAGCCGCCCACGAGGAGGATGATCGCGATCGCACAGTTGCGGAAGTTGAGCACGAATTGCATAGTGGTACCCTTGCTGCTGTGGAGGGCGTGCAGCTCCAGGGGTAAGTATAGCCCCGGTTCCGCACGTCTCCAAACCAAGGGCAGGACGCAAAGGCGGTGAACTACCTCAAGCCGATCAATGTGCTCGACGAGCGCGGCTTCCGCCCCGAGCGCGCTGCGGTCTACGACGCCATCACCACCCTCTTCCTGGCCGTGGGCGCCCGCTCCATGCCGCCCGTCACCGACTTCGGGTGCTGGCGACATCCCCAGTATGCCGACGCCCACGGCTACATGGTGCCTTATCTGAGCGTCGCCTGGTACATTCAGCACGCGCTCGACCCCGCCCGCCGCCGCATCAACGCCCAGGCGCTCACCGCGGCGTTCCGCATGGAGCCCTGGCGGCGCAAGGAAGCCCTGGGCGACCACTACGACGTGCTCCTCGTCGACCAGCCCCTCTTCGACCCCGCCGAGGAGGAGCACTTCGGCCTCGCCTCCACCCCAGGCTACGCCGTCGGCGGCATCGCCGCCGTCCTCTCCACCCACGACATCGACCGTCCCGACCGCCTGCCCTACAGCCTGCTCAAGACCCTCGCCCTGCGCGAGATGGCCCATGCCTTCGGCGTGCCCGCCCTGCGCAGCGAGGCCATCGAGCTCACCCCCCGCGTGGCCTGCACCAACCGTTGCATCCTCGGCCCCTGCATCCGCGTGCCCGACGACCTCGAACGCCTCACCGACCTGCGCCTGAGCCGCCCGCCCTTTTGCAGGCGCTGCGCCGCCGAGCTGCGCGTGAACCTGAGGGTCGACGAGGTCTAACCCGCATTTCTCACCAGCTCTGGCCGCCAGTGGCTGCTTCTCGCCTCAGCCGGCACTATTCCGGCACATACTGCTTCATGGGAATCAGCGTAACCGGCCCCAGAAGCCCAGACGGTGTCAGCGGCCATTTCGACGCGTCGAAACTCTTGTAGTTGTGGTCCACGATATTGATGTCATGGAACATCTTCCACTTCACCTTGCGCGTATCCAGATCACGAATACGATTGGCGCTCAGATTGGTTACCTCGATCTCCACCACGTTCCGTCCCGGCGTGAGGTGCTTGCCTACAGGGGCGCTATATGGAACGCTGTAGAGTCCGGCGGTCTGCTTGCCATTGATGAACACCCGGGCACTTTCGCGGACATCGCCAAGGTTGATCTCCCAGTCGTCAGCGCCTTCCGGAATATTCACTTCAATGCGATATCTGGCAGTACCGGCGAAACGTCTCGCCTCCGCATCCCCGATCTCAGTCCAGGACTTCAGTTCCGTCGTGGTAATGTCACCCGGCAATAGCGGCCCGCCATCGACGAATGCGATCTTCCATTCACCCTCTACGGTCAGTGGCTCACCCTGTCGGGCACGTACAGGCCACCGCTCGCCGGCGACCTCTCGTGTATCAAAGGTGCGGAGGATCCGCGTCTCTCCGGGCTTGAGCTGAAGATAGACCTCGCTGGCGCGTTCCGGCGCAACGCCGGTTGCCGCCGAACGCGGATCCATGATCACCGCGCCGGCCAGGGGCGTCCCCAGCTTCACCCAGCCGTCCACCGGCCTGGCGCCCATGTTGGCGACGAAGTAGTGATAGCCGGTTTCATGCCTGCGGCGGATGAAGTCCAGGCCGAGATCAACCATCGGCTCGCGCACTGTGCCAGCGCTTGCCAGCGCCGCTCTCAACACCGCACTCTTGACCACCCGCTTCTCCTGTGCCTGCAACAGGCGCTTCAAGGTGGCGCGGCGCTCTTCGAGCTTGTGGAATCCCGGCACATCGGTGGGCAGGCTGTCCAGGAACAGCACCGGCCGGCCGGCCGCGCCGAGCTCGAGAAGCTGCTTCAGCGTATCGAGCGGCATGTGTGCGGTTTTCGGAACCACAATGGCCTTGTAGGGTTTGCTTTGCCCGGCGATCAACTGACGGTCGGAGATGAAGTCGTAACCGAATCCCTCCGCCCTCAGTTGCGCTGCCGCCTTGCCGCAGGGCGACGAGGTCAACCAACCAGGATGATGCACGGTCAGCATCTGCTGCATGCCCTTCGGGCTGTGCCAGATGTCGTAGACCGGCCAGTAGAGGGCCACATCGTTGTCCGGCTTGCCCGACTGAAGGATGGACTGGCAGCGCGTGATATACGCGTTCAGCAGCGGAGCATCCCGCCAGATGGCATTGCGGGGGTTGTACTCGAACGACGCATAGAACAGCCAGCCCGGCCACGGAGCGTCCTTGGGGCTGTAGCAGGTGCCGTGGAAGAAGATGTGGTTGATGCCGTTCAGGAAGAGCTGGTCGATTTCCGGCTTGGCCTGGGCCAGGCTCGCGCGAAAATGGTTGCGGACCCAGGTGCATGTTTCCGCCGCCACGAGCGGCTTGCCGGCCACGTGTGCAGCGGACGATGCCATCCGGTTGATGAGGGGCTGCGGGTGGTCTTTCCGAACGTTGTTCTCCTCGCGCCGGATCCCCGGGATCTCAAAGGAAGTGGCACCAAACGTCTCCGTCTCCGGTATCCCGCTTGCCGCATAGAGGTCGAGCAGGTTCGACGGCGAGCCGTGGGCCTGGTTTCTCGTGGTGCACCCTTTGGACTCCGACCATCTCACCCACGTCTTCAGGTAATCGAGGTGCATGTCCGACAGCGTTTCCCGGTAATCCGCCTTGATCCGCGCGATGGTATCGGCATCCCCTTTGCCGAAGAGCTCAGGCAGGTGATCCATCAGGTCATACCCGCGACGCTTCTCGAACTCCTCCGGGAGCTCTCTGCACCAATTGCCCCTGAACTCGTACGAATCATGATACATGGCGCGGGGCATGACGACGCCATCCTTGCCGAAAGGGCCGTCGAAGTGTGTCAGGTAGAACGCCATGGCCCTGGCTGAAAAGGGGTTGATTGCCCTGCCGGCATTGCCGGGCGCGGCACGCTTCACTTTACGACCTGAGAAGCGCTGTGAGATCTTCCCGTTCCGATAGGAAACCGTTGCATCACAGTATTCATCGGTGATCATCGGGCCACCGAAAGGCCAGCCGGTGCCGGTGGTCATATCCACCCACATGCCCAGCCGCTTCGCTTCCCTGGCGGCGTGGCTCACCATATCCACAAACTCGGGGGACAGGTGCTCGAGGTACTTCTGCTCGTATCCTCTGACCCCATAGATGGGCACAATGGTTCCGCCGCCCATGCCGGCCTCACGCATCGTCTCCATATTCCAGGTGATGTTCTCCTTGTCGACGGCGCTCCCCATCCACCACCAATAGGCGCCGGGGCGGTTCTCGACCCTGGGCTCCGGCCAGTCCAGGTCCCCCGCGACAGCCATCTGTCCGCATGCGCAAGTGAGCGCAAGCAGGAGAGACTCGATGGAGAGTCCTGTCTCAGTCATTTGTCCTCCTCAGTGGGATGCCGCCCCGCTACTTGCCCTTCGGGGCGGGGCTGGGCGTGGCGAGCCGCTGCTCCTGCTGCCGTTCCACCAGGCGGATGTGGGTGCGCAGGCGGTGCAGCGTGCGGGCGTTCGCACAGGCGAGCACGACGAGGATCGAGACGAGTACCATCACCGTGATAAGCCCCGACCCGCATCGCCTGGCCTTGCGCTTCAGCCTGTCAGGGATCATCGCATCACCTCTCTGGAACGCTCGGCGGCACGGCCAGGAATGCGAAATGGGGCCGCACGGTGCCGGTGCGCCAGGGCTTGAGCTTCACCTCCCAGCGCCAGGCGGCCACGTGGGTGCGGACGTCGGGCGCCATCCGCGAGAGCTCCACGCGTGTGAGCACGGGCACCCAGCCCTCGGCCTCGTTGGCCTTCCGCACCACGCGGGTGCCCTCAAAGCGGTAGAGCACCTCGCCGGCGCCGTGGGGCAGATGGAGCGTGGCGCCGGCCATCTTCGGGGCGGCCGTGGCGGTCCGCACGTCCTCGCGCCAGCGTTCCCCGGCGCGGAGGATGCGGACGATGTCGTCCGTGTTCCGCGTGAGGCCGCGCGAGGCGTGGTCGAAGCGGTAGTAGGCCAGCCAGGCGGTGCCGACGATGACCGGCAGGACGGCAATATAGACGAGCACCTCGGCCAGCAGGTATCCGCGTTGCCGTGCTCTCGGGTTCATCGGATGGCTGCCTCGCGGACGACGGTTCCGCCGCTTCCCGGGCGGCTCGGCTTCCACTCGAGCCGCAGCGTGCTGCTGGTGACGGTGAGGACGAAGCGGCCGGGCGGGAGCCGGCGGGCGGCCTCGGCGCGGACGGTGTAGTCGTGCTCGCCCTCGCGGAAGCTCTTCCACTCGCCGGCGGCCAGCACCTCCATCTCGCCGTCCACGATCTCCATCGCCACCGCTCGCCAGGCGCTGGCCCGCAGGAGGCGCCGCTCGGCGCCCTGGATGGCGGCGAAGGAGACGAACACGACGCCGAGCAGGCCCGCGGCCACGGTGAGCTCGATGAGGAGCGCGGCGCCGCGTCGGCGGTCTCGCATGTGTCGTTGCGCTTCTACCACGTGAAGCTGGCCTCCGTGAGGCGGATCAGGCACTGGAACACGCCGATGGCAAAGAGGGCGACCATGGCGCCGTGGAAGAGCACGATGGCCGTGGTGATCGCGTGGGCGGCGGCCTGCTCCTGCTGGAAGGCCCTCGCCTCCAGGCTCTCGTGCCAGCCGGCCAGTGCCCGTGCGAAGTTCGCGCCGCGGTGGGCCGCGCTGGTGAGGCGCCAGCGGAACTCGCCGCTGCGGTCGAGCCGTGCCACGGCATCGGTGAGCTTCTCGCCCTGGCGGATGGCCTCGGCGGCGGCCTCGGCGCGTCGGGCGAAGCGCGCGTTCCCCGTGCTCGCGGCGGCCAGGGCCAGCGCCTCGTCCTCGGGCACGCCGGCGTCGAGCAGGAGCGCGAGCATGGCCGAGAAATCGCGATGGAGCCGCCGGCGCCGCCAGGGAACGGCGAGTGCGAACCGCTCGGCCACGCCGCCCAGGTGAGCCCATCGCACGAGCCGCGGGCCGCCCACGTAGAGCACGGTCGCCAGCACGATGAGCCCCGACACAACCGCCAGCAGCAGGACGGGGATGCCCGAGGACATGAAGGCGAACGGATCTGGCGGCTGCCCACCTACACTCATAAGCAGCGCGCGGAACCTCTGCCCCACATACACAACGGCGGCCCCCAGCATGACCACCCCGAAGACGAAGAACATGGAGGCCAGGACGATCAGGTAGCTCACCGCCCCGCGCACGCGCGACGCGGCATCGGTGAGCGTGCGCCGGCATGCGGGGAGCACGCGGGCCAGGTCGCCGATGCGCTCGCCGGCAGCCACCATCGCCGCCATGCTGTCGGGCACGAAGCCGTGCACTTCCCTGAGCACGGCGCCAAGGGGCGCGCCCTCGGCGGCGAGCATGCCCACCTCAGCGAACCGCTGGCCCATGAGCCGCACCCCGCCCGCCAGAGCCGAGCCGAGAGTCTCGCCCACCGTGGCGCCCCGCCGCAGACCCGTCTCGATGATGTCCAGGAACACCATGGCCCGCTCCCGACGCCGCATCGGCACCGTGAGAAGGTAGTAGATGAGCCACATGCCACCGCACACGAATACCAGGCTCAGCAGGGCCGCCAGGGCGACCCCGGCCGCGCGCGCCGCCTCGAGCACGACCGGCTGGCCCGCGATCTGGCCCGCGACAAACAGGTATCCCGCTGACTGCATATCCAGCCTCACTACACGGACCCGAGCATCTGAAGGAACTGCGCCAGCATGCCCCCCAGCGATGCCACCTGCGCGAGCACCATCGAGCCCAGGAGGAGGACGGTGACGGGGAGCACGCCGTAGAGGACCATCTCGATGCGGTGCTCGGCGCGGGCCGCGTAGATCTCGGCAGCCTGATCGAAGCCGGCCGCCATCTCGTCCCGGGCGCTGTCCACAAGCCACACGAAGAACCGCGGGAAGAGGCGGCCACCGAGGGTCATGTCCGCGAACTGGCCGTAGCCCTGTGCGAGGCGGGCGCGCCAGCGGGCGACCTCCGCCTCAGCGGGCGTGCCCTCCTCGAGCGCCTCCGCCATCGCCAGCGAGTCGTCCAGCGTGCATCCGCCCCGCAGCAGGGCGGCCAGCGCGGAAGCGAGCTGGGCCAGGCTGGCCTGCTTGAACGGCGGCAGCCGCCACCGCAGCTTCCGCCGCAACGCCGGCACACCGAGCGCCACCAGCAACACCACGAGCGCCAACACCATGGCCACCGGCGGCGCGGCGACATTGATCGCGGAGAGCACCACCCCACGCGGCAGCATAACGCCACTGCCTGTGAGACCCGACAGCAGCTCCTGAACCATCGGGAAGAGCACGAAGGCCAGGAACGCGGAGAGGCCGAGCGAGAGCAGGAGCACGATGAGAGGATAGACGAGAAGCCCCGTGAGCCGCCTCCGCACGGAACTCAGGCGGCGGTAATGGTCGGCCAGGAGCACGAGGACGCCCGGCAGGTCGTTGCTCTTCGCGCCGACACGGACGAGCTGCGCGTAGAGGCGGGGGAGGCGACGGGCGGCGAGGGCCTCGTCGAGGGGCGTGCCGCGGCTCAGGTCGTCGCCCAGGAGCTCGAGCTCGGACCGCAGGCGGCCCCGCCGCATGCTCTGGCAGAGCTGTGCAAGGGCGCCCTCGAGGGGAATGCCGTCGCGGAGCATGCTCGCGAGCTGCTGGTTGAGAAAGCCGAATTCCTCGTAGTTCACGCGCCGAACATCCTCAGGTATTCCCGCTCGTCGGTCACGCCTTGCTCGACCAGGGCTCGTGCGGCGACGGCGAGGGGGGTCTCGGGCTGTGCGACAGCGGTGCCTTCGCTGCGGATCTTCGCGCGGGACGTCTCGTCGAGCCGCAGCCACTCGACGAGCGGCACGCGGCCGTGGTAGCCGGTGCCCAGGCACCCCTCGCAGCCGGCGCCGCCGCACCCGCCGCACGTCCTGCGGATGAGCCGCTGGTTGATCACAAGCTCCACGGCGGACAGGGCGGCGTAGCGGTCATCGCACAGGACGAACAGGCGGTCGAACACGCCGCGGCACGAGCCAGCGTGGAGGGTGGAGATCACCAGGTGGCCGGTGAAGGCGGCGCGCACCGCGATGTTCGCCGTCTCGTCGTCGCGCACCTCGCCGAGCACGAGCACCTGGGGATCCTGGCGCATCAGGTGGCGCGTGGCCTTGGCATAGGTGAGGCCGACCGGCTCGTTCACCTCGGTCTGCATGATCCCCGGGAGGATCTGCTCGACGGGGTCTTCCACGGTGATGATGTGGCGTCCGCCCTGCTCGGCGAGGTGGCGGAGGCAGGCGTAGATGGTGGTCGTCTTTCCGCTGCCGGCCGGCCCGGTGAGCAGGAGCAGGCCGGCCTGCTGCCAGAGGAATCGCACGAGGGCTCGGCGGGCGCCGTCGGGGAAGCCCAGCTCGTCGAGCCGCATCGCGGGCGTGGCCGAGAAGAGGCGGAGCACGATCTTCTCGCCCGTCACCGTGGGATAGGTGGCCACGCGCACGTCGCTGCCCGCGCCCACCGCGTCGCGGTCGATCCGCCCGTCCTGCGGATACGTTTCCTGGTAGGTCTTGAGCCTGGCGAGGAACTTGATGCGGCCGAAGACGCGCTCGGCCAGCCCCTCGGGCAGCTCCAGGGCGGGGGTCATCACGCCATCGAGGCGGAAGGCCACCTCCGCACGCCGCGCGTTCATCTGGAGATGGATGTCGCTCGCCCCGGCGGCCTCCGCACGCTGGATCAGGCGCTCGAGCTCCTCGGGAGCCGAATCGCACGGCTCCTCCGCCGCGTCGCGATTGCGTGGCGTCGCCGACATCTCAGGGCAGCCCTCCAGCCAGGCCTCCCCGAACACCATCACTCTACGCCTTCCCGGCGCCGGATGCAAGCCTTTGCCGGCTCGTGGGCTTTTTGACTCCCGCACACTCTTCATGGAAGATTGGCCTGGGATCGGGGAGCGTTCCCATAGCTGAACGGGAGCTGAACATGGCCAGAGCCGCCACTGCATTCTCCGTGCTGCTTCTCGCCGCGTGTGCCTGGGCCGCCGAGCCCACGGTCTCGGGCGAGCTCAAGAAGTGGCATCGCGTCACCGTCTCGTTCCAGGGGCCGAAGACGAGCGAGACGGCGGACCCCAATCCGTTCCGCGACACCCGGCTGAACGTCACCTTCACCCACGGCCAGCGCAGCATCGTGGTGCCCGGCTACTACGCCGCGGACGGCAACGCAGCGGAAAGCGGGGCCGAGGAGGGGGCCATGTGGCGGGCACACTTGGCGCCCGATGCGACGGGCGAGTGGCGATTCACCGCATCGTTCCGCCAGGGGGCCGACGTGGCGCTCAGCATCGACCCCAAGGCGGGCCAGCCCGCGGCCTTCGACGGCGCCACGGGGAGCTTCACCATCGCCCCGACCGACAAGACGGGCCGCGACCACCGCGCCAGGGGACTCCTCCGCTACGTCGGCCAGCACTATCTCCAGTTCGCGGAGACGGGCGACTTCTTCCTCAAGGGCGGCGCGGACAGCCCGGAGAACTTCCTGGCCTACTTCGAGTTCGACGGCACCTACCGCCACGGCAAGGCGGGCGGGCGGCGGCGGGGCGAAGCTGAGGCCAAGAACCTCCACCAGTACCGCCCCCACGCCCGCGACTGGAAGCCGGGCGACCCCACCTGGCGCGGCGGCAAAGGCAAGAACATCATCGGAGCCCTCAACTACCTCGCCGCGAAGGGCATGAACTCCGTCTACTTCCTCACGATGAACGTCGGCGGCGACGGCAAGGACGTGTGGCCGTGGACCGCCCACGACGAGCGGTTTCGCTTCGACTGTAGCAAGCTCGACCAGTGGGAAGCCGTCTTCTCGCACATGGACGCCGCGGGGCTCATGCTCCACGTCGTCACTCAGGAGACCGAGAACGACCAGCTTCTCGACGGCGGCGACCTCGGCCCCGAGCGCAAGCTCTACTACCGCGAGCTCATCGCACGCTTCGCCCACCACCTCGCCCTCACCTGGAACCTCGGCGAGGAGAACACGAACACCGACGCGCAGCGAAAGGCCTTCGGCACCCGGATCCACGCCCTGGACGCGTACGATCACCCGGTGGTCTGCCACACGTTCCCCGGCCGCTACGACCAGGTCTACACCCCCCTCCTGGGCTTCGATCACTTCGAAGGCCCCTCGCTCCAGACCAACGCCACGCACCAGCAGACGCTCCGCTGGGTGGAGCGGTCGGGGCAGGCGGGGCGGAAGTGGGTGGTGTGCCTCGACGAGATCGGCCCCGCCAGCACCGGCGTGAAGCCCGACGCCGACGACCCCGCCCACGACGAGGTCCGCAAACGCCACCTCTGGGGCAACCTGATGGCCGGCGGCGCCGGCTGCGAGTGGTATATGGGCTACCGCTACCCCCACAACGACCTGAATTGCGAGGACTGGCGCTCCCGCGACGCGATGTGGGACCAGACCCGCCACGCCCTCGAGTTCTTCCACACGCACCTGCCCTTCACTCAGATGCGCCCCGCCGACCACCTCACGGAATCGCCCCGCGACTACTGCCTTGCACAGCCCGGCCAGGTCTACGCCATCTACCTGCCCGACGGCGGCACCACGAAGCTCGACCTGGCCAGGCTGGCCGCGCCCTTCAACGTCCTCTGGTACAACCCCCGCACGGGCGGCGCCCTCCAGAAGGGCTCCCTCGCCCAGATCAAGGGACCCGGCCTCGTGGGCATCGGCCAGCCGCCCGCCGAGCCGGGCAAGGATTGGGTGGCCCTCCTCAAGCTCCCCCCAGGCGTCCGTGTCGACCTCTCGCAGGCCGAGGTGGAACCGCCGAAGCCCCAGGATGCCGCCGTGGCCGGCTTCACCCTCATCAATGCGGACACCAACCAGCCCATCGGGCCGCTCAAGGACGGCGCCGTGCTCGACCTGGCAAAGCTCCCCACCAGAAGCCTCAACGTCCGCGCGGACACGCGGCCCGCCACGGTCGGGCGCGTCCGCTTCGACCTCGACGGCGGCAAGAAGACCCAGACCGAGGGCACGGCGCCCTACGCCCTGGCCGGCGACCGCAATGGCAACTACACCGCCTGGACGCCTGGCCCCGGCGCCCACACCCTCACGGCGACGGCCTACGCCGCCGATGGCACAGAGGGCAAGCGGCTCACGGTCCGGTTCCGCGTCACATCGCGATAGGCACTCGCGCACGGCGAGCCGTTGATCGCGTGCGGCACTTCTGTCATGATCGATAGGGTGGACGTGCAACGGGGCTGGAATCTGAGCCCTGCCGGGCCGCCGGCGGGGCTCGTCATCACAGGAGCTTGTGCATGAGACGGATGATGTGTGGGATGGCTCGCGTGGCGGTGGTCGCGCTCGCGCTCACGAGCATCGGATTCGCGGCGACCGACTGGCCCCGCTGGCGCGGCCCGAAGCTCGACGCCCTGAGCACGGAGACGGGCCTGCTCAAGGAATGGCCCGACGGCGGGCCGTCGCTGGCGTGGAAGATGAACGGCCTGGGCGTGGGCTACTCGAGCATCGCCATCGTGGGCGACCGCTTCTACACGATGGGCGACTTGGCAGCCGACGGCGGCCGACGGCAGTTCCTCATCGCCTTCGACCTCAAGACCCGCAAGGAGCTCTGGCGAGCCGAGGTGGGCCCGCCCCACGGCGACGGCTCCCGCTGCACCCCTACCGTGGACGACGGCCTCGTCTACGGCATCGGCTCCAGCGGCGACCTCGTGTGTGCCCAGGCAGCCACGGGCAAGATCGTCTGGCGCAAGAGCTTCGCAAAGGACTTCGGCGGGCGGATGATGTCGGGCTGGCGCTACAGCGAATCCCCCCTGGTCGACGGCGAGAAGCTCGTGTGCACCCCCGGCGGCCGCGACGCCATGATGGCCGCTCTGAACAAGAAGACGGGCGCGACCCTCTGGAAGTGCGCCATGCCCAGCATCGGCGGGCGTGGCAAGGACGGCGCGGGCTACTCGTCCATCGTCATCTCCGAGGGAGCGGGCGTGCGCCAGTACGTCACCCTCGTCGGCCGCGGCGTCATCAGCGTGCGTGCCGCCGACGGGAAGTTCCTGTGGGGCTACAACAAGGTGGCCAACGGCGTCGCGAACATCCCGACGTGCGTGCCCGCGGGCGACCACATCTTCTGCTCGAGCGCCTACGGCACGGGCTCGGCACTCCTCAAGCTCGAGTTGAAAGACGACAGCGTGGTGGCACAGGAGGTCTACTTCCTGGACGCCAACACGTTCCAGAACCACCACGGCGGCTTCGTCCTCGTAGGCGACCACATCTACGGCGGCCACGGCCACAACGCGGGCACCCCCATCTGCGTGGAGCTCGAGACGGGCAAGGTGGCGTGGACGGGCAAGCAGGCCGGCCGCGGCTCGGCGGCCGTGCTCTACGCCGATGGCCACCTGATCTTCCGCTACCAGAAGAGCGAGGTGGCCCTCTTCGAAGCCACCCCCGAAGGCTGCAAGCTCAAGGGCACCTTCAGCACCCCCCGCGAGCCCGGCACACGCGGGAACTCCTGGTCCCACCCCGTCGTCCACGACGGCAAGCTCTACATCCGCCACGCCGACGTCCTCTTCTGCTACGACGTGAAGCCACGCTGACGGAGCCCGGCTGCGCCATGGAGCCTGGCCTTCGGGACCTCGGCGTCGCGATGGCCGTCCCCGCCACGTCCAACCGACGCAAGGGGATGGATGGAAGACTGGATGGGTGGAGGAAGGAGGGCCAGCACGTGCTCCCTCCCTACCCACCCATTCTCCTCTTCTTCCATCCTTCCACTCTTCCATCCTTCCATTCTTCCATTCCTCCACCCATCCGTCCCATGTCCGTGTTTGCGCACCCGCGGCCCGAGTACTACAATAGGGAACCTCGCGTGGCCGTGCGCGCCACGAGGGAGGACACGACACCTGCTTGCCCAGGAGCCTGAGCAGCTATGCCCGACAACCAGGTTGGCGCGATCATCGACGAGGGACCGAGCGACTGGCAGATCATCCAGCGCGACGCGGACGGCTTCGGCGCCTTCGCCCTGAGCGGGCGGTGGGTGGCCGAGGGCCAGGCCACCGTGCAGGTGCGACTCGTGGCCCAGGACACCGGCGTGCCCGTGGCCGCCCACCTCGACTGGGCCGCCGCCGACACGCGCCCCGACGGCACGTGGGCCGCCACCCTCGCCGACGTGCCTGCGGGGGGCCTCTACCGACTGGAGACCCGGCTCAACCCCAAGGACAACCTCGCAGGCGAATGGTCCACGCGCGGCGACATGCGGCACTTCCTGGGCGTGGGCGACCTGTGGGTGATCGCCGGCCAGAGCAACTCGGCGGGATACGGCCGCGGCCCCCACGCCGACCCACCAGAGCTCGGCATCCACCTGTTCCGAAACAGCGAGACCTGGGCCCTCGCGAGCCATCCGCTGAACGAATCGACGGACACGCGGCACGCGGCGAACCGCGAGGGCGGCAACCCCGCCCACTCGCCCTACCTCCACTTCGCACGCCTGCTCAAGCAGGCCCTCGGCTGCCCCATCGGCCTCGTGCAGACCTCGCTCGGCGGCTCCCCACTCACCGCCTGGAACCCCACCGAGCCCGGCGATGCGGTCCTCTTCGATAACATGGTCCACTGCATCAAGCTGGTGGGCGGCCGCGTGCGAGGCATCCTGTGGTACCAGGGCGAGAGCGACGCCGGGCCGGCCGAGGCGCCCAGCTACGAGGAGCGCTTCGCCAACGCGGTGGGAGCGTGGCGGGCCGCCACCGAATCGCCTGGTCTGCCCGTGATCACCGTCCAGCTCAACCGCGTGTACCAGGATCCCAGCGAGGAGCCCGACCGCGGCTGGTCGCAGGTGCGCGAGGCGCAGCGGCGCCTCGCCAAGTCCGTCCCAGGCATCGCCGTCGTGCCAACCTTCGACTGCGGGCTCACGGACGGCATCCACACCAGCCCCGGCGGGAACATGCTGATCGGCGAGCGCATGGCCCGTGCCGCGCTCGGAGCCGTCCACGGCAAGCCCATCGACTACCTGCCGCCCGACCTCCAGACCGCCACGCTCGCGCCCAACGCGATGAGCATCGATCTCGCCTTCGCACCCGTGACCAGCCGCATGGAGTGCATCGCCCTCCTCGCAAACGCCTTCCGCGTCGAGGACGAGAGCGGCATCGTGCCCATCGACACCGTGGCCTACCCGGGCGACAACCGGGCGGTGCTGCGGCTCCGCAGGCCCGCGGTCGGGCCGGCCGTCGTCCACGGCGGCTACGGCGCCAACCCGCAACCCGTGCCGATGGACGTCGAGCGAATCCTCCCCATGCTCGGCTTCTACGGCGTCCCCGTCCAGCCGGCCCCCCAGGAGTGAGCTCTGTGGCCCGCACGTATCGCACGGACGACTGGCAAGACTACCGGATGGACTACCACAACCCGCACCTGGCCGTGGAGCCGCTCGAGCGCGAGATCGCCATCGTGGACGAGGCTCTGGCGACCCTCCACGAGGCGGGCATCCTCCCCCACACGAGCTACGACCACGAGAAGATGCTCGCCCATCGCAAGGCCGTCGCGGAGCACTTCGAGATCCCCTGGACCGCCATCACCCCCCGTATGCAGCGCCTCCTCTACGCACTCAACGCCATCGCGCAGCCGAGGAACATGATTGCGGCAGGCGTCTTCTGCGGCAACACCTTCATCTCCAACGCCGGCGCCGGCACGGGACCGGGCGCGTGCTATGCCGCCGAGAATCTCATCGGCGTCGAGATCAAGCCCCAGGAGGCCGAGCGGGCCGAGCGCAACGTCCGACGCATCGACCCCACCGGCGTCGCCCGCGTGGTCGCCGCAGATGCCATCGACGTGTGTGCCGACTTCGACGGCCCCATCGAGCTCCTCTACCTCGATGCCGACGGCACCCCCGAGAAGGGCAAAGGCATCTACCTGGACATCCTGGAGGCGGCCTACGACAAGATGCCGCCGGGCAGCCTCGTGCTCGCCCACAACAGCGTAAACTGCGCCGAGCGGCTTGAGCACTACCTCGACTTCGTCCGCGACGGCGAGCACTGCACCGCGAGCGTCAACGTCGTGTTCGACCGCGAGGGCCTCGAGGTCTCGGCCAGGTAGCCAACACAGGAGCCACGCACCGATGGCGAAACGGAAGCAGGGCGATGCCCCGAAGGCATTCTCGGCACACTACATCTCGGGCACCCACTGGGACCGCGAGTGGTATCGCCCGTTCCAGGAATATCGCCTCCTCCTCGTCGAGATCGTGGACATGCTGCTCGACCTGATGGAGGCGAGCACGGAGTTCCGCTACTTCCACCTCGACGGGCAGACGTGTGTGCTGCGCGACTACCTCGAGGTGCGTCCCCAGAACGAGGGTCGCCTGGCGGCGCTCATCCGCGAGGGCCGCATCCTCATCGGGCCGTGGTTCACGATGCCCGACCTGTTCGGCCCCGGCGACGAGGCCCTCGTCCGCAACCTCCTGCTCGGCCGATGCATCAGCCGCGAGTGGAACTCCGAGCCCATGCCCGTGGCCTACACGTGCGACATGTTCGGCCACCCCTCCCAGATGCCCCAAATCTACGCAGGCTTCGGCATGCCCCACTGCGTGCTCGGACGCGGCACGAACGAGCACACCACCCCCGCCTTCTTCCGCTGGAAGGCGCCCGACGGCTCGGCCGTCTTCTGCTTCAAGCTCCAGGATTCGATGGGCTACGGCGCCTTCGTCGGCTCCCGCAACATCCTCGAAAACGCCCCGCCCGACGCCGATGTCGAGGAGGTCGAGGCCAAGGCCCGCGAGAGCCTCGCCGCATACGTCGGCCACGAGACCCAGCGCTCGAACGGCAGCGTCCTCTGCCTCATCGACGCCCTCGACCACATGCCCCCCGCAACGGATGCCCCGCGCTACCTCCGCGTCCTCCACGAGGCCTGCCCCAACGTCCGAGCCACCCACTCCACCCTCCCCGCCTTCTTCCAGGAGGCCGAGGCCAAGGCCACCCGCGTGCCCACCCGCACCGGCGAGCTGCGACAGCCCTCGAAGACCCGCAACGGATACCTCTGGCTCATCCCGAACTGCGTGTCCGCCCGCGTGCACATGAAGCAGGCGAACGATGCGTGCCAGACCCTCCTCGAGCGCTGGGCGGAGCCGCTCGTGGCCATCGCCAACCTCGGCGGCGCCGCCATCCCCGACCGATTCCTCCGCATCGCCTGGGAACACGTGCTCACCAACCACGCGCACGACAGCATCTGCGGCTGCTCCATCGACCAGGTCCACCGCGACATGATGTACCGCTTCGACCAGGCGCGGGTGCTTGCAGGCCAGCTCCGCAACAAGGCGCTCGGAGCCCTCACCGCCCCCTGCGCCGATCTGGCTTCCGACGAGCACGAGTTCACCGTCGCCATCGCCAACCCCGTGCCGCAGCGGCGGCGCGAGGTGGTCGTCTTCGACGTGAATCTGCCGCCCGACTTCCCTGCCTTCTTCCACGAGGGCTTTCGCGGGGCGCAGGACATCAAGGCCTTCACGCTCCACGACGCCGACGGCCGCGACGTGCCCTACCAGCGCATCGCCATCGCGCCGCGCGACATCGAGCGGACGCAGTTCGCGCTGCCCGCCACGTGTGGCCAAGGCGAGTTCGACCGCTACACCGTAGCCGCCGAGGTCGACCTGCCGGGGCTCGGCTTCACCTCGCTCCTCGTCAAGCCCTCCCCCACCCCCGTGCGCCGAGCGAGCTCCCTGCGCACCGCGCCCGCCGCCGCCGAGAACGAGCATCTGGCCGTCGCCATCGCCCCCAACGGCACGCTCACTCTCACCCACAAGGCCACGGGCGAGGTCTACACCGACCTGCTGACGTTCCAGGATCGCAGCGAGATCGGCGACGGCTGGTTCCACGCCCACACGGAGACGGACGAAGTGGCCCTCTCGAGCGCCTCCCCCGCCCAGGTGAGCGTCGTGGCCGACGGGCCGGAGATCGTGACCTTCCGCATCGCCCTCGCCATGAGCGTCCCCCTCCGCTACGACCGCCGCACCGAGCGGCGGACGCCCGACCGCACGGAGCTCCAGATCGTGAGCCTGGTGAGCCTGCGGCGCGGCGCCGCCGTCCTCGACGTCGAGACCACGGTGCACAACACGGCCGAGGACCACCGCCTGCACCTGCTCCTGCCCACGGACGCGGGGGAGGCGAGCACGTGGCTCGCCCACCATCCCTTCGACCTGGTCGAGCGCCCCGTGGCCGTCGACCCACAGACGGCGTCGTGGCAGGAGATGGAGCAGGTCGAGAAGCCCTTCCTCGGCCTCCAGGCCGTGGGCGCGGGCACGCGGGGCATCGCGTTCCTCTCGGCAGGCGGCCTCCACGAAGGCGGCGTGGCCGACGACGCGCGACGCACCATGCAGGTGACCCTCCTCCGCTCGTTCCGCCGCACCGTCGGCACCCCCGGCGAGACGGACGGCCTCGAGCTCGGCCCGCTCACCTGCCGCTACGCGCTCCTGCCCTTCGCGGGCGCCCTGCCGCGGGCCGAGGCCCTCTCGCAGCTCGCCCGCCTCCAGGGCGGCCTGCTCACCCGCCAGACCGGCCGCGTGACCTCCGGCTATCCCCCGATGAGCGGCAAGGCCAAGCCCCGCGTGGCCTTCCTCGAGCAGAAGACGGGCCGCCTGGCCGTCTCGACCGTCAAGCGGGCGGAGGACGGCAACGGCCTCATCGTCCGCCTCTGGAACCCCACGTCCGATCCACAGTCCGACACCCTTACCCTCTGGCGCCGTGTGAAGAGCGCCACCCTCGTCCGCCTGGACGAGGACCCCGCCCGCGGCCGCAGGCCCACGGTGCGAGGCCGGTCCGTGACGGTGCAGGCGAAGCCGCACCAGATCGTCACCCTGAGAGTCACCTTTGCCTGAACAGGAGTGTCCGCCGATGCCAAACCGCCCAGAGCCGCCGCTGTTTCAGACCCACTTCCCCCCCGAGGAGTTCGCCGAGCGCAGAGCCAAGGTGTTCGACGCCATCGGGCCCGAGGCCATCGCACTCGTGCAGGGCGAGCCCAAGGTCCACGGATCCGAGACCTTCCGCCAGGGCAACGTCTTCTACTACCTGTGCGGAATCGAGATCCCGCAGTCGTACCTCCTCCTCGACGCCCGCAACCGCAAGACCGTGGTCTTCATCCCCGAGGCCGACATCGTGCACGCGAAGGGCGAAGGCCCGGCCCTCGTGGCCCAAAGCCCCGAGACCATCGCCACGCTCTCGGGCGTGGACGAGGTGTGTGGACACGATGCCCTGGCCGCGCATCTGACCGAGGCAAAGGCCGTCTTCGTGCCTCGCGACCCGCCCGAGCGGCGCATGGCCACTCGCAGCGGGGTGCGCAGCGGCGACCGCGCCATCGCACTCGACCCCTGGGACGGCCGACTCCCGCGCTACGAGCGCTTCATCGACCTCCTCCAGGCCCGCTTCCCCCGCATCACCATCGAGAACCTCTCGCCCATCATCGACGGCCTCCGCCTCATCAAGAGCCCGCGCGAGATCGAGCTGCTCCGCCGTGCGGGACGCCTCTCCGCCCTCGCCGTCACCGAGGCCATGCGCTCCACACAACCCGGCGTCATGGAATACCACCTCGGGGCCATCGCCGACTACGTCTTCCGCGTCAACGGCGCCCGCGGCGAGAGCTATCACCATATCATCGCCGGCGGGCCGAACATCCACTTCGGCCACTACTCCCGCTTGGACAGCCCGCTCCAGGACGGCGACCTGCTCCTGATGGACGGTGCGCCCGACTATGCCTACTACACCTCGGACATCGGGCGGATGTTCCCCATCAACGGCACCTTCAGCCCCCTCCATCGCGAGCTCTACGGCTTCGTCATCGACTACCATAAGGCCATCCTCAAGCGCATCCGCCCAGGCGTGACGGCCGAGGATATCCAGATCGACGCCGCCGCCGAGATGGCCGCCGTCATCGAGATGACGCCCTTCTCGAAGCCCATTTACGAGGCCGCGGCTCGCCGCATGCTCGAATTCCGAGGCCACCTCTCCCATCCCGTGGGCATGACCGTCCACGACGTGGGCAACTACCGCGCCCAGCCCCTGAGGGCAGGCACCGTGTTCACTGTCGACCCGCAGATGTGGATCCCCGAGGAGAGCGGCTACATCCGCTGCGAGGACACCGTCACCGTGACCGACGACGGGCTCGAGAATTTCACGGCCTCCGCCCCCCTCGAGTTCGACGACGTGGAGGCCGAAATGCGCAAGCCCGGCCTGCTCCAGGCCAGGCCGCCCGTCTACGGCGGCCCGTCGGCGTAAGGCCTCAGCTCAGGACCGGGGTGGAGGACGCCCATGCTCAACGCCCTGCTCCGAGGCATCGCGAAGTTCCTCGTGTGGCTGCGGTACCGGGTCCGCGTCGTCGGGCTCGACGCCGTGGCCGCGCGGGGCACGAGCGGCATCGTCTTCTTCCCCAACCACCCGGCGCTCATCGACCCGATCATCGTGATGAGCCTGCTCAACAGGCGCTTCGCCCCGCGGGCCCTCGCCGACCAGGATCAGATCGACCGCCCCGTCGTGCGCCTCTTCGCACGCCGCGCCGGCGTCATCCCCTTCCCCGCCATCGCCAAGCACGGCCCGGCCGTCCGGCCTCAGGTCGAGGAAGCGGTCGGCAAGGCCATCGAGAGCGTCCGCTCCGGCGGCAATCTCGTCCTCTACCCCGCCGGCCACGTCTATCACTCCTGGCTGGAGGACCTGCGCGGCAACAGCGGGCCGCACAAAGTGCTTCGCGAGGCACCCGACGCCCGCGTGGTGCTCGTGCGCACGCGCGGCCTGTGGGGCAGCGGATTCAGTTGGGCCGCAGGCCGTCCGCCCCAGGTCGGCACCACCCTCAAGCGCGGCGCCATCGCTCTCCTGCTCAGCGGCATCTTCTTCGCTCCCCGACGCCCCGTGACCATCGAGTTCGTCGAGCCCGACGACCTCCCCCGCGACGCCGACCGCGAGACCATCAACGCCTACCTCGAACGCTTCTACAACGCCGACGCGCCCCACAACACCCACGTGCCCTTCTCCATCTGGGAGCGGGGCGGCATCGTCGAGCTCCCCGAGGTCGAGCAGCCCACGATGCGCGGCGACGTCGCCACCGTACCCGAAGCCACCCGTGGAATCGTGGCCAGACATCTCGAAGACCTCACCGGCCGCCCCGACATCCAGGACGACCACCACCTCGCCCGCGACCTCGGCCTCGACAGCCTCGCTCGCACCGAGCTCCTCGTCTGGGTGGAAGGCGAGTTCGGCTTCCCACAGGGCGACGCCGATGCCCTCGAAACGGTCGCCGACGTCCTCCTCGCCGCCTGCGGCGAAACCGTCGCCTCGGAGTTCGACAGCCTCAAGCCCGTGCCGAGCCGATGGTTCGCACAAGTCCCCGGCGACCCGCCGCTGCTCCACCCAACGTCCGACACCATCACCGGGGCGTTCCTGGAACTAGCCCGCCGACGCCGCAACCAGGCGATCATCGCCGACCAGATGCGCGGGGCCAAGACAGGCCGCGACCTCGTGCTCGGTATTCTCGCCCTGCGCCCCGCCATCGCCGCGCTCGATGGACAGCGGGTCGGCATCATGCTCCCCGCCTCCGTCGTGGCCGACGTCGTCTACCTCGCCACGCTCTTCGCCGGCAAGACCCCCGTGATGGTCAACTGGACCGTCGGCTCGCGCTACCTCCTCCACTCGCTCGACCTCGCGGAGGTCCGCCACATCCTCACGGCCGACGCGCTCGTGGCGCGCCTCGCGG
>Ga0272441_10003547_pt1 | contig 29538 bp, 41 predicted proteins | sample SSMProp6N_FD_193582 | JGI IMG/M metagenome (GOLD analysis project Ga0272441, IMG submission 193582) | Marine sediment archaeal communities from Little Sippewissett salt marsh, Falmouth, MA, United States - SSM-Prop-6N | ecosystem: Environmental > Aquatic > Marine > Wetlands > Sediment ... | reverse complement strand
TTTAATTTCGCAATCCTATCAATTATTTTATTAATCCGTTGCGGCGTAATTACTTCTTCATAAATTTTCAATGCGTTTTCTTGCTTGGTCCCTTCCTTCGCAATCTTTTTCGCAATCGCCCACGCAAGCCCCCTGACTGACTGATTCTTTTTAAAAGACTTTATTCCTTTTATTTTTAACCAGCTTAAAATCGCGGAAACTGGCGGCATTTTTCCCGCTTTACGTCCTGCAAGATAAACAAAGCCCCTAATCGTTCCTTTATTCGGCTCATAAATCGCCTCGAGGCCTTTTTCAAACTCCCCTGAAGCTTTCTTGCCAGAAGCCATGTAAAGCTTTCTTATGTCGCTTAAAATAGCGTCAATTTCTTCACGTATTATCTTGTCGTCTTCAGACATTATTCTTCAATTGTTATGTTATACGAAACAATAAGCCCGTCGAAATTGTAATCAAAAACATTTATTACTTCAATTGTTCGCCAAAGGTTGAACTTAACCCCTTGACCGCAGCGAATTTCCTCTTTAATTGCCTCAACCTCTGAATCAACAAGCGGTTTAATATGGTTTTGATAACGTTCGTCATAACTTTCTTCGTCAATATCTGAAGAAACCAGAAGCATAAATTCACCTGAATAAATTTTCCCTTCAATTACATTCATATCATTAACCACATCTTCAATTATTACAGGATCAAGAAATAAATGCGGGACGTTTTTTTGCTCAACTTCATCGTAAAGGTTTTGAAAATCCCTTCTTGCATAAACAAAAGGAAAGCTTTTAGTTGTGCAAATTGTTTTTAAAATATTATACATCGTTTTTCGTTTTTATTCTATCCATTTTCCTTTGAAGGTCGCTTGCCGTCTTCTTCATTAATAACGCTGTGAAAACCTCTGAATAAGGTAAATTCATAATTTTCTTATATTTCAATATGTCGCCACCCGATAAACTTTCAAGCGTGTTATAAATGCCGAATTTCGACATTTTTTCATCACCTTCTACGGCTTCCCATTTGAAATTAATTTCAGCCGGTGAAAGTCGATTTTCTTCAGCTTTTCTTATTGTATCAATTTGAACTTTAACTGAAGCAATTATTCTGAAGAACTCAATAATTTTTATTTCAAAAACTTCCTTCAGTTTCAAACCTTGAACACGTGCGACAATTTTAATCAATTCATCGTCTTCATTCGAATAAAGGCTTTGTTTTATATGTTCAACGTGTTTAAGTTTTAAGTGAAAAACTTCCTTGACAGTTTTAATCGGTTTAAGGTATTGAAGCGCAACAATATATTCCTGAATCAATTCAGGGTCTTGATTTAAAAATTCCTTTAACTTAAAATTAATTATTTCCTTCATAAATCTATTTTAAAAATCTAAATCCTACCATATTGTTTTCACTGTAATCAAAGATTTTTCGCATAAGCATCAAGTCACGCCAATCTGGCGACCTTCCTATATCTTCTTTTATTTTTGCTTTCTTTGTTAAAGCTAATTTTCTTGTGTTTTTCGGGTCACGTTCAATCGTTCCAAGTTCCTCAACAATCATTTCTTTTTCGGCTGGCGATAAATCCGCACTAATATTGATAGAACCTTCAACAATTTTTTGAGCCAAACCAAACAAACATTGCGTTTGTAGATTCTCATAATTCGGAACCTCTTTTGTCTTGTCCGTTATTTTTTCCTTAAATGGCCTTGAACCATTCACAAAACCTTTTATACCACAATTATCAACCACGCCGCCGCCGACACCGTCTTCATCAGCCACACACTGAAACTTCGGTATTTGATGCTTTGACCTTAAAGCTTCGATTGAGGCCTGTATATCCGTCGTTTTGCTTATTTCAAAACTTTGAACCTCGATCAAGTCCCAATCTTCCCATACTCCAATCCTTGCATAATCCGAACCAAACCTTGCGACGTCAGCAGTCAAGTATTTTTTCAAACCTGGCTTCTTTTTGCCGCTTTCATCTTTATTTATATGGTTATTTTCGAAAACATTTGTAATCGAATCAAAATCACATAACGCATAAGGACTGTCGTCATAGTCCCAATTTCCCTTTAAAAGCCTTTCACGCTTTGACTTGTCTTTTGTTCTTCTAAGTCTTTCAATATAACCACCTTCAATAAAAGGGTTATCCTGGACAAAAGCTTGCAAGAATCGCTTCAATCCAGTCTTCAACACTCCTTTGACGAAAGGCTTGTAAAACTCACTATACAACCAGTTCTTTTTCGGATTACAAGTAATAAATATCTTTGCGATAATATTGTAATAATCATTATAATGACGACCGATTCTTGTCTTTAAAACCTCATAAGCACCGTAATTTATTTCGCCCCCTTCTTCAATCCAGCCGCCAGTATATTCAGTTGAACCAAATCTTTCATAAAGAGGGTCGCTCGGCTTGTATTTTAACTCAAGTAAATCAATACGACTTCCATTATTGAAAATTATAAAGTTTTTTTGACCGTTATACTTGAACATTCCTTCAGCAAAGTAAGCCCTGGCAACCTTAAAGAAGGTTATCAAAGTTGATTCAGTAATTCGCTTTAATTCTTCGCGCCCTATAAACCACTTTGTATTCGGAAACAATAAACACATAAATAACAACCAAACACAACCAGTCCAAGACTTAGCGCCACCAGCAGCACCACCGTACAAAAATTCTTCCGTTTCGTCGTCAGTCAAAAAATACAATGCTTCTTCTTGCTTCTTGTGTTTTTTTCTGTTAAAAATAGTAATGAAATCAAATATCCTTTTACGGAACAAAGCCTTGCATACTTCCAGAACTTCAATATCAATCTTGTTTTCTTGCATTCCAAATTTCCAATAATACTTTAGGACTTAAATCGTTATAATTTATTTGCGGCGCTTTTTGTTTGTTGTCAGCTTCGTAAAATCCTAAGTGCTTGTTAATCATTTCAAGCGCACGTTCTTTTGAAACAAAAGAAAGTTCAATCGTATCTTGTTCAAATAACAATTCGCCTTTCTGGCTGTAATTCTTATTTTTAGTATGTTTGAATTTATTTACCAGTCTTCGCAATGAAACTGGCAATTGCTTCACTTGTTCTGGCGACAATCCTATAACTTGAGTAATATCCGATTCAACCCAGCTTTTCAATTCTCTAAGTATTCCTTCATGCGTCATTTCAACAATCTTCGCGGCCTCTTCGTTTTTAAAATTAATATATTCTTCAACTTCTGGAATCACCGAAATCTTTGAAAAATTAGTTGTCGCCGTATCCGGTTTAACATTCGGGTAAAATTTTAAATACGCTTGTTTACCATTGAAATCATTGTTGAACCATTCATCAACAACCTTCTTGTATTTATCAAGTGTCTTTTTTGTTATATTTCTTTTCGACATTTTTCAACCTTTTTAAGTTTCCCTTCAACGCTTCAATCTTCGCTTTCGAAGCACCCTTAACAACCATAACCGCAATTCTTTTTTCTAAAAACTGAATCCATCTTTTTCGATTTTGATCGTGTTGCTTCTTCATGACAATTTCATTTAGTATTTAAAATCAAAAATAGCTTTGCTTCGGTTCAACCAACCCCTTAAGAATTTCTTCATTTTATAATTGTTCTCGGCCAATCTATTATAAAAAGAATTTCTTTCAATCTTCATATCATACTCCTTTAGCAGGTGAAGCTTTGATTTTGTTATTTCTCCAATAATACCATCAACTTTCACCCCTATACATTTTTGCATTATCCTTATTGCCCTTGACACTCCCATATTGTAAGCCATATCAAAATAATAAAGCTTTGAATCGTAAGGAACTAATTCAGCATTCGAAGCTAGATAGTATTTCACAAATGCAATATAAGAAGCTTCTTCAAGAGTAGTGTCTTTAAAATCCGTAAAATTATTGAACAAAGCCTTGTTGAAATTGTAAGCTATGCCGTAAATAGTCCACCCGCCGGAATCTCCATCAACCTTATGCAACTTCCCGCCGCCTTCCCACTTCATAACAACCGGAAAGAAACGGTCCTTAAACAGCTTAAATTCTTCTTTATGATTTTTTACTATTTTCTTGTAATTTGATAAATTCATTTTTTTATTTTTTTTTAAGTTGAAGGCGATACAACTGAAACATATAAAGCCTTCCAATCTGTATTTAAAACATTTCCCGTACCCGTTGTTATTCTTGACCACCCGATTATCATCATATTATTACCATCAACACCATAAGAAGTATTTAACACAAAAGAACCGGTTTTATAATAACCTTGCGTTGGCATAAACGGCAAACACATTACAACAACCGATTGACCTGAATTACCATCATAAATAACGTTTGACTTTTCGTTCGGGTTTATCGTATCAAAGTCACATTGCACTAATCTTGAACCAGAGTTAGCAACGCCGTAATTTCTAAATCCGGTGTCTGTCGTGTTTATAGTTCTTATATTTCTACCGAAAAAAGTAGCCGCGTTTAACTCTATACCTCTATGAAAACCGTCTATAAATACGTCGTTCATATTCCAATTTGCAGTCGTGTTAAAACCATTGTCACCACTTACAGCAACATCAGTTCTATGTTTCATGTATGCATTTGACACAATATTAAAACCTAATGGCGAACCAACAAAAAACTTTCTTATATCTTTGGCAACTTCATTTTTAAAAACTAAATCCGTGCTATTTTGCGACCCCACTTGATAAGCTTGAAGCATTCCTTTTTGATAATTTCCGTCAAAAATACAATCATAAGCACCGTACAAAAACACACCAGACAATAAATGTTTTGAATCGCCTGAATGAATTATTTCATTGTTTTCAATAACCGAATCGTAACAATGCAAGCTTACTGAAGCCCCGAAATTTTTTACGCTTCTTAAAAATCTATTATTTGTTACTCTTATTGATTCTGTTCTTTGAACTGAATCACTGTTATTAATTAACAAATCAATTCCTTTGTCAGAACCCAAAGAAATTGTACCATACGTGCCGGCTGGATGCCCGTTGTCTTCAAAGTAATTGTTATCAAAATAAATTCTATTACACCCTCTTACAGTTGATTCAGAAAAAATACGCATACCGTATTCAGAATTCAAAACAACAGAATTTCCCTTTACTAATCCATTATAACAGTTTTCAAAAATTGTTATACCTCTACCGACATGAGTTCCAGTCCAGCCAGTAGGCAAATCGGAATAAGAATCGTCAATTCTGTTTAAACCATTTTTTGATAAATCATTATTTTCAACTATAAAGTCATGACAATCCTCAATCTGAATCGCCGAAGAAACGTTGTAATTAATATTTGAATTCAGTATTTTAAAGCTATTGCATCTTAAAAATTTAATGCCATCCCAACTCGTTTGAAGTATTTTAATGTTTTCTATTTTAATATTATAACTGTCTTCAAATCTTATATAACCGCCGCCAAGAAAACCCTGTGAAGTTGCGTCAACCATATCAAAAGAAATGTCTTTGATAGTGACATTATCAATATTACTTCCGTATAAAAATCTTTGACCCTTCTGAACAAATTTCAAGGTACCTTTCCCACTTAATTCAAAACCAGAGGTCAAATTTAATGAAGAATAAGCATCAATCCTGTAAGTTTTATTCGATACATGAACGCATTTTGAAGCCTGAAAAGACAGCCTGAAAGATTCGTAATCGTTCGTTAAGTCGTCACCAATCGCCCCAAACCATTCAGGATAAACAAACTTATTAGAACACATTCCAACTATAACCCCGGTGGAATAAATAATTTTATTTTGATAAGATTCAATTATACAATTATTTAAATCAATTGAACTAAAATTTTTAAGAAGCCCGCCTTTAAACTTCAATACGCAATTAGAAGGTATTACAACATTAAGATCAGTCAAATCAAAAGAATATCTTATTTCAAGAATTGAATTTTCATAGCTTGCTGGAATCACAGACCAATCAAACCCACTTCTTATAATCTTATATCCTTTTTGACCCCCATCCGTAAAATCTCTTTCTTTTAATTTTAAAACTGAATCCGATTCAGTAATGTCTTCTTCGTCTGGATTATTTACTATATTATTAACAATCTGGTCACCATTATAATTTATAACTGAATTATCGAAAAACGCATCTTCCAAATAAATAACCGGCAACAATGCTGCAATCGTTTCAGATTGTGTTCCGTAAGTCACCCCGTCAATTTCAAAATCACTGAAAACCGTGCTTGATATTAGTTGCTGACTATTGTCCTTAGTATTGTAAATGCCAATTGCTGAAACTCCCTGCTTCAAAGGTTGGTAAATCTTTGCAAATTGAATCCCGTTTAATTCAAAATACTTTTCCGAAATTGTTGTTATTATATTCATATTGAAAATAGTTTTTTTTATGTGTTTGATGCAAATTTTTTACTTTTCCCCCTTGTCCTTATCAACAAATTCTTTGACATCAAGACTATTATTGAACTTCGCAATCTTTTTCATAAAGCCTAAAGGAGGGAACTTGCCGTTAGTTATTATGCTAATATTAACAAGTGCGCTTCCGGCTGGATAAATAAAAACCATTAACCGCATAATCATTCTAAAGTAAATAGCAACAACATTTTCTTCGCCTAACATATAAACAATGCCACGACCTAGAAAGAAAACAAATACGATCAATGTAGTTTTCATAAAGAAACCTTGCACATTCAACTTCATTTTGAAGTCTTTCTTTATATAAGCGTGAACATATGACCCGACAACGTGGTCTATTATCACAGCACCGAATACAAAAGACATAAAAGCGATATTAAAATGAAGCCATTCTATTAAACTGTCACCCACTAAGGCCATAGGCGAAGAAAAGATTGACAAAATTAAGGCCGACTTTACTTTCAATGTAATTGTACCCTTGTGCATTATTATTAAATTCTTGATTATGAAGTTCGTTAAGTCCATTTAAAATAATTTTATTGCGTAACCGATGTGAATTTTTTTTTGAATATCGATTCCAGATGTTAATACTCCTTTTTTACTTGAAATTTGTATCTGAAGACCGAAAGAAGGCTTTGCGTCCTGAATCGTTGGCAAATTAGCAAACCCACCAATATAAACAACTGGCTTCGTTCGGTTCGTTTTAAATTTTATTACCCGAGGCTTTGTTTCATAGCTTATTACTTGCTTTTTCAATTTTCCGATAACTTCACTTTTAACCGTTATAACCTGAACCGAATCTTCAAGTCTTTCCGTGTACTTACGCTCTTTTATAGCATCTTTAAAAACCTTCACTTGCTGAATACTATCGTTCGCCTTGACCGCTTCTTCGTACTTCTTAAGCAATTCTTTATTCACCGGGTTTTCAACCTCAATAACTCGCTTCTGAACAACCTTCTTTCCTTCAATAAAAACGTTCTTGTAAATAGTATCAACCCGAACTTCTGGTTCTGGGTCGCTTATCTTAACCGAATTTTCTTTTGAAGGAATCTTCACTTCAACCACTTCAGACTTCCCTGTCATTAAAATATAAATCACCAGTGCGGCAATCACAAAATAAGGAATGTTTTTTTTGTTTAAAATTGTACTTAAACTCATAATCTATAATTTTGATATTTTTACACTACCGAACCCCGTGCCTCTTGACTTTCCCTTGCAATATCTTGAAAAAGTATTCGGCTTACTTAATAGATATTTTTGTATAATTTTAAACTTAATATTCCCGTCAATTTGCGCTTGCTTCGACAAGTCTTTTATGACATTACGGTCAACACCCGTTGAATCTTGTGTAAACTTTTGTTGCGCACCGAAAGGGGTCAAATTAACATTTACCATATAAATATAACGAGCGTAAGCAAGGTCAGCAAGAAATGCTTTTATTCCGTCGTGAATGTACAATTCACCTTCATAATTAAATTCACAACCATTCATTAAGTCATAATAAGACGATTCAGCGTTGTTTTTTATTAAATCGAAGTAGAAGTCCCCAAGTGCGTCAAAAAGGTCAGATTTTTGAGCTAACGCAATAGCTTCGTTCACTTTTGATTCATCAACCTTCTTTGAAATATTCCTGAAGTTTGTGAATTCCGTTACTGTTATTAAATTAGCCATTGTATTAAGTATTATTTTGTTTAGGGTCTCCCATCATTTCAATCGCTTCGTCTTTGCTGAATCCGAAAATATTAACAATCATTGCAATTCCCGCTTCTTTTGTCGTAGTTCCAGCCGAAACGCTTTGTTGAATCTGAAGCAATGCAGTAACACCACCAACAGAACCACGAAGAACGGCTTGCGCTTTTGCGTTTTCGTTTTCTGGTCCTTCAGATTCTTGTTCGTCATTAACTTTTTCAAACGGGTTTATAATTTCCAAGCCTTCAACTGGGTCTTGAAATTTCCTCATAATAGAAGAAAAGAATGATTCAAGTTGATTCCTGTCTTCTTCTCGACTTTCCCACAATTGAAGTTTCGCTTCTTTTAACTTTCCGCCAGAATCACCAAAAGAACCCGAATCAGTTGTGTCAACCAATATCAAAGGAACTGACCAAGCCTTGCAAATATTCTTTTCAGCTTGCTTGTCTGAATATTCAAAAAGTTTATCGTTGTAAGGCGAAGAAAGGTCGTCAAGTTTTACTTGCTTCGAAAGGTCGTCGGTTTGTTGTGTCGCTTCAAGAATCACAACTTCGCTTGAATTATTTGCACCACGAACACCGTTTAATTCTTTTTTAAAGTCACGGCGGTCGCCGTCACTTGCAAAAGGTTGTGTTGTTAATAATTTAGTATTCAAGAATCCTTTTTCCGAACCTCTACTTCTGAATGTTTGCGAATTACCTTCAAGAAGTGCTTCGCTTAATACTGAGTTCATATCAGATAACGAATAAACAAACGCTTCGTCTTTTTTTATATGAACAAGTTGTCCGTTGTACTGACCTATTTCGCCAGCATTTTCCATTTGTTTTTTAACAACACTTTTTTTCGGGTTGAATCGGTCAATAATCATAAAACCTGAAGACATAATCTTCGAACCTTTTGACTTATCCCAATTGTCATAAACAATAAATTTTCCCGAATAACCTTTGTCGTCGTCTTTTCCTACCCTTCCGTGCGTTACCGGTACAACAACGATGCTTTTGTAATCAAAGTTTCCGTCATATCCAATTTGAATAAATACGTTGTTATGTTTTGCGTATTCACGTGCGGCAATCCTTAACACTTCATTAAGTGTCTGACCTTTTGAATTTACAATAACTTCGCCTTTTTCACCAAACGAACCGCCGTAAATTGCTTTTGTCACTCTATCAACACAAGTCTTTGAAGTCACTGACATATTAATCAACGCTTCAATCAAAGACGGAAAGGCGTTGTCCTTTCCGAAATTGAAACATTCATTTCTTTTGTTTTTCTTGACATCAAGAATTGTATTTGAAACTTGATTATAATGCAGTTTCATAAATCAGTATTTTATTGATTCAACACTTGTTCAACGAATTCAGCTTTCTTCATTCCGAATTCATACTTTACTTCAGGATACGCAGCCTTTAATTCAGCAACTTTCATTTCCAAAAGTTCAGCACGCTTTTTTTCTTTACATTCTTCACACGGTTCCCCTTCGTGTTCATCGCCACAACAATCTTCCTTTTCGCCCTGGCCATTAAATGCAACTTTCCCAGCTTCTTCAGCAGCTTGTTCGCTTGCTTTCAACGCTTCTTCTTCAGCCAAAACCGTTTTAGGCTTATTCACACCAATATTGTTTATTTTTTCTTGTTCGTCAATAAAATCAATCAAATCAACCTGGCCAGAACCTTCAGCTTTTGCGTTCTTTAAAGCTTTAGCCGCTTCAATCTCCGCAGCTTCTTCAGCTTCTTTCGCTTGCTTTTGCTCTTCAGTCAATTGTTCACCTTGAATCAATTCTTTCCAGTTTTCAGGAAACTTCGAAAACAATCCGATTCTTTCAGGATTTGTCTTCAAAAACTCAATAGCTTTTTCGTCAGTCATTGTGTTATTTGAAATAGTAGTCTTGTCGCCTTTTTTGTTTTTGTACTGTGCTGCATTCTTTTTAAACTCGAAATTTGTCATTTTGTAAATTTGTTTAAGACTGGAAATCATAAATTGAATATCCGAAGGACAAGACAAGCACACAACACGACCCGTTTTTTCTTTATAGTCTTGTGCAAGCAATTTTAAGTTCGCTTTTATCACTTGCTTTGGTGCGTTTAAAATTTCCAACATATTAATAATTCGTTTTAAGGTTCGAAAAAAAGCGAAATCAGTTTTACCCTATTCGCTTTTATCTTGCTATTAATCTAAAAATTTAATTAAACCGTAGCAAATAAAGCATCGTAAGTCGCCTTACTTGTTGCGTAATCATTTTCAAGAAATACGCTGTACGGATACCTTTCAACGTCCCCTTCTTCAGTTGCTAAAGTGAACAAAGTCGCACCACTATTTTCAAGCGTGTTATTTGTCATTTCAGAAAGTTTCAACCCATTTTCCCAGCCAGCCACCTTGAACGCTTCAGCGTTGTTAACACCCTTGTATCTGGTTTCATATACCATAACAAAACGACCGTTTTTCAATTCGTTTGCACGTTCCGCATTCGCAGCACTTGAATTCGCTAATCTTGTTAAGAAGTTATGCGTGAAGCCGTCAACGTCTTCTGTATTCGGCGTAAACGCTGAATTTGCACTTGCAAGGTCTTTATACCACTGAACCGAAAATCCAGTCGCCCCAGACTTTAAAACTAAATCGGTGATTGTAGCACCTGAAAAAGTTGAACCAGAACGGTCAATATCGTCCCAATTTATCAATACACCTTTTCCGCCGTCAATTCCTTTCTTCGGTGCATCCGCACAATCAAAAAGAAGGTCGTCAGTTACTTTTTTATTACAGGCCATAATTTTATAATGTTGTAAAAGGGCTTTATTTAAAAGCCCCTTTTGATTATTAATTCAGTTAATTAAACCGTCAAAGTGAATTCAACGATTTCTTCAGGATTCGCAATCGTCACACCTGACTTCCCTTTTGTACGCATATAAACCTTGTCGTCAGTTTCGTCGTACCAAATTTTCATAACGCTTTCTTCTTCGTTAACGTCAGAACCAACAATGAAGTTCGAACCTTTTGAAGCGAACATTCTGTCCGTTCCATCAAGTCCGTAAATTCTTTGCAAAGTACCACGCGAACCGCCTATTTTTAAAACACCGTTGTCGTGTTCAGCGTCATAGTGATACAAGTTCGCAGCCTTTTGAGCAGCAATATAAAGGTCAAAAACGTCGTCCCCAACAGTAATAACCAATTCACCCGAACGCTTTACTTTTGCTGGTGAAGCAACATACATCGCATCAACTAAAGCAATTACGTTCGCTTGCGTGATAGCCGTTGCGCTTGTTGTGTTACCGTCTATAACACCAGTCGCAGCATCAACCCTTTTAATAAAACCATCAAAAAGTTGATACGAACCAGTTGTCGTGTCACCTTGCCAGTAAGTCAATTCAAGCATTTCTTTTATTGACGAAATCTTTGTGTCGACAATTTTTTCTTGCCAGCCTGAAGGCGCATCAGCATTCGAAGAACCTGGCGCAAGAACCATATTCGGGAATTTTGTCTGAAGGTCGTCTTCACAAAATCCCTCATAAACAGTAAACGGCTTAACCTCAATAAAGATTTCCGTAATATCTGTATCACCAGAAGGCGTCTTGCAATTACCCGCTTGTAACGTTGCGCTTGTACCAATATGCGGTACGCTTGTTTTACCTTTTACACCAGCCATATAGCGGGCAAACCTGGCAGTATCCCCACCAGCGAAAAGCGTTGCGGTAAGGGCTTCATTTTCCCTTTCAACGTAGTCCGTGAAATTACTTACATCGTAAGCCATAATAAATAAATTTTAAAATTAAACAATATAAAAAAAGCCCGCTTAACTAGGCGTTTTTTCTTTTACTAAATACGCCAGCAAGATAATTTCCTTCTGACTTTTTACCTGAAGAATTCCCTTCTGGTTCTTGTTCTTCAGCCTTGAATTCTTTACTTCCAATCTTCTTGTTCAAAGCCTTTATCTTACTTTCTTGCGCAGTGAATTTCGCTTCAAATTTTGCCAAAACTTTCGCTTCAACACCTTTCATTATTTCTTCTAATTTCGCAGCAACTTCAACGTCTTCTTCTTCAGTTTCAGAAGAAGTCAAAACCTTATCTTTATGCGCAACAATAACACCAGAAGCATCAGTCACTACATTTTTATCTATTGAAGGAACAAAAAATTCACCCGCACCGAAATTATAAGTTTCGCCGTCATACTCATAAGTCATAACGTCACCAACTTCAAAAGAAGTATTTGAAGCCGTTTGTTCCCAAACAGAAATTTCCTGAACTTCTTCAGCTTTTGCGTCAACACCTTCGCCGTCACTACCTTCAGAACCTTCGTCGCTTTCAGCTTCTTTGATTTCTGAAATTTTCCCGTCAACGAACACAACAATCGCATCTTCAAGCGAAGGCATAATGTATTCACCGTCCGGAACCGGTTCGCCGTCAATTGTTCCAGCATCGCCGGCTTTTGGCGTGTCACCGCTTTCCAAGTCTGAAAAATCAATTTCCGTTCCGTTTGAATCCTGCAAAACTAAAGCGTTAACCTCAACTTCGTCAGAACCAAGAAAAGCAGCAAAAGCAGCAATCAATTTTTGCGTTTTACTTTTTTTACTCATTTTACTTGTTTTTAAATTAATGTTAGAATCATATTGCGCAACGGCTTTCGTTGCTGACTTCAGTTCAGTTGCAAAACCAAGTTCAACGGCTTCACTTCCAGAAATAAAAGTATCATTGTCAAGAAGGTTTCTTGCAGTATCTTCGTCAACCGCAAGAAATTCAGAATAATAAGAAGCAAAATCGTCTTCCATTTCACGCAACGCTTCAGCAACAAGTTCAAGTTTTTCCGCCTTTCCTTTTACTTCAGCCCAAGCGAAATGAATCATAATAGCTTTGTCAACATCTTCAACAATTCTGTTTTGACCCACTGAAAAAATCTTTGCCGAAATTGAATAAGCTTTTGTTGCATACGTGTTAACTAGCATTTCTTTCTTAAGCCCGTTCAAATAGTCACAAATCGCATCACCTTCTTCAACGTTTCCGCCTTCAGAATGAATCTTGACTTCAACTTCGGTCGGCCCTTCATACGACTTGAATTGACGAATCACGTCAGTCAACGTCGTTTCTTCACCTATTATCCCGGAAATATAAATTGTTGCCTTCATTTTTTCTTCTTATCTATTCACGCAAATATAAAAAAATCAACACTTTAAAAACTTTTTTTCAACTTTTATTTGCTTTTCCTTTTGTATTCGTTTTATTTTGTTTTACTTTGTATTTCAATTGTAAAACTTATTTTTAATATTATGTCAATCTATCTAAACAAGGTTATCGTAAAAAAGACAAAGGTTCAAGTCGTTCTTGATTCTCAAATTACTTCTTATCAAAACACTAAAGAATGTTTCAACGAATTAATTATTAAATCTTTAATAACTGGCGCAAGCGCAAATTGCTTAAAACAAATTTCAAAAGCTGGTGTCGAAAATGAAGAATTCAAAGCTATCAAAGAAGCTCAACAAAAATTTAATAAAATTTATTGTGAACTTGAAAGAAAACTTTCTTTAATAACTGACAATTCTTGCCCTTCAACACATACTTTTTATTAATGAGCAATTTTAAAACATTTATAAACACCTTAACTCATAAATTTATTTAAAATTAAAAATCTTTCACAAAATGAACAACACTAGAAGACGCCAAATTCGCAAAGTCGCAGAACAAATCAAAAGTCAAATTGAAGAACTTCAAACACTTCAAGAAGAAGAAGAACAATATTTTGACAATATGCCTGAAAATCTTCAATATTCAGAGCGTGGCGAAAAAGCTGAACAAGATGCTTATGAACTTCAAAATATTATTGACGAAATTCAATCACAACTTGAAGAACTTGAAACCGTAATCGAATGAAAAAGTTTTTAAAAACACTTAAAGAAAACGGCGTTTCAGTCATTCACGAAACAACCCGAGAATCGATTTTAGTTCGTGAAATAATCGAAAGTTATGAACTTGAATTTATTTTAAAATACAATGTTCACATCAACAATTATTTACCCGCCACTTATGACCAGCCCGAAGAATGTGACTTCTATTTTGAAAATACTGGTCACGAAGAAATTGCGCTTTACAAAGACGAAGAAATGATTGAAATAACATACCAAGAATTGCACGAAATCGACTGCATACTTAATACAATCTTATACTAATTTAATACTTTAAAACAATGGCTAAAAAAAAAGCAATACAAAACTTCAAACTTCCTGAAGAAGTAAAGGAAGAATTTAATGAACTTTGTGAAGCACACTTCACAACACCAAGCCACGAACTTCGACAGTTTGTCCACAAAAGAATCAAAGAATTTAAAACCCTGAAATAATGAAAAATTCAACAAAAAAAATAATAATTGATTTTATTAAGAAACTATTTAAATACAACGAACCAACCCTGCCTATTTTAAGGCCAGATTTTCAGCAACCTTTTCAAGAAAAAGGAAATGAAATTAAAACGCTTCTTGTTGACTTTGAAACCCCTTCCCACATGGCCAATGACGAAAAAAGAATTAATTACGAAATATGTCTTTCAGTCGCTAAAACGCTTTTTGATGCAAATGCTATAAATTATAAAAAAGAAAAGTGTCAAACATTTCGTTTTAATCACTTTGGAATCAAAGAAGATATGTTTAAAATAACCGCAACTTTCAAATACCTTCAAAAATGAAATCACAAACACCCTTATTCGACCTAATTGAAAACCTTTCAGTCGGTGAATCTTTCTTCTTGATTGCTTTGCTTTTCGCTTATCTTTTTCTTTTCAGGCTTACAGTTAAATATATGATTCAAAATCGAACCGACATCAAAAAGCTTGAACAAATTCTTCATGAACTTGAAGAACTTCGCAAAGCTAATTCAAAACAAAAACCCGATTCATTTCGTAAAATCTGTAATAATTAGAAACTATGATTAAAAGACTTTTAAACATTAGAACCCGTGAAGAACGTATTCAAGACTTAATTGAAAATACTATTCGAAATATTCATTCAGAAGAATTCAATTTCACCCTTGAAGAACAAACCGACATCATTGAAGGCATTCAAAAAACACAGTTTCAAATTCTTGAAAAAAAGCTTTCAGAACTGGAACTTGTCAAAGACCAAATTGACAGAATCACAATTCTTTCGGTCAATGATTAGTTCAGAAGAAATTCAAGACCTTTTTAAGTCCGAACAAAATCGGAACTTCAAAAAGATAATTCCGGGGTTTTATTACACCTATTCTGAATACAATGGAAACCAAGTTGAAAACGAAATTTAATTATGATAAAAACAAAAAGAAAATGCGACCTTGAAGAATGTAACAACCCGCACTTCGCAAAAGGTTTTTGTAAGTTTCACCAGTACAAAAGACCAGACTTCAAGAAACCGCAACCGAAGAACAAAAAACCTATCAATAAAAAGTCAAAAAAAAGCCGTGTCGCTGGTTTAATGTACACTAGAAAACGAAAAGCTTTTATGAATAAAAAAGAAAATAAGATTTGCCCCGTCGCTTCTTATTTTTTAAAGCAAGAAGGTCTTTCACCTGAAGAACAACTTGACTGGTCAATGAATTTAAAAACAACTGAAGTTCATCACAAAGCTGGTCGTACCGGTAAACTTTTGCTTGCGACTGAATACTGGCTTGCAGTATCAAGAAAGGGCCACATCTTTATTCACGATAACCCTGAATTCAGCTATCAAAAAGGCTGGCTTATAAAATCAACAACAGTTTAATCTTAAACTTTAAAACAATGGATAAATTTAATAGAAATTGGATAATACAAAACGCACTTGAAGAAATTCCACAATACGAAAAAGGCGTCCTTACAATCAGGGGGCTTCATTACAGACTTGTTGCGCGTGGTATGACAAACACAATACAACATTACAAAAGAGTTGTTTCAGCAATGGTAAGGCACGCTGGGAAGGTCAAATTTCTTTTGATACTTTTTCAGACAATGACCGTGAAACAATCGGCAAAACCGACTTCACTGAAACAAACGTTGAAGACGCCGTTCAGAACGGTAAATTTCAGGTCAAAGCGTGGATGCAAACATATAACAAAAATCGCTGGGAAAATCAACAGTACTTTCCCGAAGTGTTTATTGAAAAGAAAGCGCTTCAAGGCGTATTTTCAAAACCTTGCGAACAAATGGACGTCGCACTTTCACCATGCAAAGGTTACCCTTCTTTAACATTTTTAAAGGAAGCGGCTGACCGATTCAAAAAAGCAAGACGTGAACGCAAAATACCTATTATACTTTATTTTGGTGACTACGACCCAAGCGGTGAAGATATTCCAAGAAGTATAAAAGAAAACCTTTTCGAAATGGGCGCTTTAGTTAAGGTCAAAAGAATCAGTTTACTTGAAGAACAAGTGATTGACTGGAATTTACCACCAGCACCAGCAAAGAAAACAGATTCCAGAACTGCAAAATGGGACGGACTAGGACAAGTTGAACTTGATGCGGTTCACCCCGACAAATTAAGAAGACTTTGTCTTGATGCAATCAACGAAGTTTTTGACCAAGAACTTTACGACGAACTTATGATTAAGGAACACAAAGAAAGATCAGAATATCAAGCTATTTTGAAAAAATTTGTTTCTGAAGAACTAAAAACAAAAAAAGGGTTTCGGTTTAATTTTTTACCGATTCTCTTTTTTATTCAAAAAGTTAGTTTAAATTTGTACTAATAATAAAACGTATAATTAATGAAAACAGACGAAACACCTAAACAATCAGTTTATTTTTTTACTGAAGAAGAATTCAAAGACATACAATGTTCAGCGTTTACGGACGAACAATTGATTCTTCTTCGCGAACCAACACCAGAAAGCGAAATCGAATACAAAGAAGACGAAAGCGGCTTCAGATATAAAACCGTAAAAGGTTCTTATATGAAGAAACGAATGAACTTAATCTTCGGTTTTAATTACGACTTCGAAATAAAATCACGTGAATACTTTCAGGCTTCTTCTGAAGTTCTTGTTGAAGGTCGATTAACCATTCGTTCAGGAAAGTTCACAATAATCAAAGAACAATTCGGAAAACACCTTCTAACAAGTAAGACAACAACTTCAGGAAACAAGAAATATACTTTCGCTTCAGATATTGGCAACGCTTACAAATCCGCTGCAACCGATTCTTTCAAGAAGTGCGCTTCTGAAATTGGTCTTTGCTGGGACATTTACACACAAGAAGCACCAGAAACAAAAGGCGAAATCAAAACAGAAGAAGACCACAACGCAAAGAAAATCACCGAACGCCTTGAATACTTCCTTAAATCACAAACAACACTTGAAGGACTTGAAGGCGTTATTGAGCAATTCAAAGCAAATAACGAAGTCAATGACAATCACCAGAAACTTATTGAAGACTATAAAAAAATAATGAATAAAACCATTAAAAACGATTAATTATGAAAAAACAAATTCAATCAATTCAGAAGTATTTTAAAGACAAACTTTTGTCTGGTGAATACGAAGTCACAGTTCCGACAAGCGAACACATTACTGAATTAATAATCGACGAAGAATTCAAATTTTCAATCTGGACTTCAAACGGCGGATTCGAACAATACATTTCTTCTTACGATAATTTTATCAAATTACCAGACTTTTCAAAACAAGAAGTTGTCACCGCAAGAACAAAGCTTGACCCAAGACTTAAACAACTTCAAGAAGAAATCAAGTTGAAGCAAATTCAAGAACTTGAAAATAAAATACAAAAATTAAAATCTTAATTATGAAAAATTTCAAAACACCTATTGAACAAATCCTTTTCCGTTCAAGTAAAATCGGCTTATTAGCTGGTGGACTTATTCGTCACGAACTTACTGAAAACCAGAAAAAGGAAATTGAAGAACTTCAAACGAAAAAAGAATCAATTGTCGGTCTTTCCGCAGCACAACAAAAGAAACTTGACGGATATAATAAAAAGGTTTCTGAAGGCAAAGAATTAACCCAGGCGCAACGTGAAGAACGTCAAGAATTCAGAAGTCGTCTGACAAGAAAAAAAGGTTTGACGCCGAACCAAGAATCAAGGCTTCAAGAACTTCTTGAAAAAGAATCAAAAGAACCTGAATTATCGGTCGGTGCAAAAAATTATTTGAAAGACGTCTGGCTATGGTTCGAAAAAGGATTCAAAGAAGAAGTCACTTCGAAGCAAATCCGTAAAGGCCGTAATGCCGAAGAAGACGGCATTAATTTAATTTCTTTTGTTGACGGCGTAATGTATTCAAATAACAATCTTCAGCCAAACAACGGACGTGTAACAAAAGGACACTTAACAGGTGCGGCTGACGTTGTCACATACTTCAAAATTATTGAAAAGAAAATAGTTGACGACATCAAAGCAAGCTGGAACCCGAAGACTTTTATGAATACAAATTGCTCAACACTTGAAGAATGGCAAGGTCGAGCGTATATGTACCTTTATGATGCTGACATTTTCAGGCTTCGCCGTGTTCTTGTAGATTGCCCACCTGACGTTCTTGAAGATGAATATCACAAATTCAGGCTTTTTAATAGGTTGACCGAAAAACATATCATTGACAACGACCTTCTTGAAATGCTTAAACAAGGTTCTGTTTCTGAAGACTATCCAGAAGAACAAAAACTTGTTGAACAATTTTACAGAAACTTTCTTTACGAACATTCAGGACGTTACACAAAAGAAGAACGTGTCAAAACATTTGCTTTCGAACGTGACGAACACCTTGAAAAAGTCCTTCTCAAATCAATAGAACTTGGCATTGAATATTACAAGACTATAACCCTAAATATGATTGAATAATGAACACGCAAAAACAAAAATGTAAACGAATTAAAAGCCTTCTTCAGTCCCTTTCTGGGATTGAAGACATAGGCTTCAGGTCAAGAAAAAGACCCTATCCAGAAGTTAAAAAGATATATTGTAAACTATGTAAAAAATTCACAACCGCTTCTTTGTCGGTTATCGGTGAAGTTCTTGGGAACTATGACCACTCAACCGCATTGCACGCAATAAATTCTTTTGACGGGCTTTACGAAACAAACGGGCTTGACCATCCTGAACTATACGAAGAAACAAAAGAAAGACTTCAAAAAGAAATGAACGCACTTTCTTAACTTGAATTTTCAGGAAAAGAAATTCCCGAAACAATTTTTGAACTTCACCAAAAGCACCGAATTACACTTATAAAAATTATTGAAAAAGGTCATTCAATAATCAACAAAAGACAAGAAGAAATTCACAACCTGAAAGAACTTGTCGAACATGCTTTTAAAGCGTTAGACCCGAAAAAAAGAATCGACAACGAAGAACTTTTTTCACTTCGTGCTGAAATTAAACACACACTTTTAAAATAAATTTATATTTTTGGTAAAATTTTAAACCTAAAAACAAATGAAGAAACAAGCATCAATTGAACAACTGGAAGCAACCGACAATGTTTATGCCTTGCGTGAAGACAAATCAAGAAACGACAACGACCTCGCCGAATTACTCGGTATTTCAAAGGTTACACTTTACACCAGATTAAAACAAAGTAACTGGAAGAAATCCGAACTTGCACTTATCAAAAACTTGTCTAAGTAAAAATAAAAACAAGTCTTGAATTATTAGACGTTTTTTTAAAAACTTAATTTAGTTTAATATTGTACCATGTTTGAAGTTAGTATTTCCAAAAAGAAAGAAGGTCGCTTTTGTTGCGCTTATGCTTGCCGAAACAAACCAGTCAAAAAGAAAGGCGGCCTTTGTCATAAGCACTATGCAAGGAAAGTTCGTGAACTCGACCCAGTTCAATCAAGATACAACCAATTCAAAGGAAATGCACGCAAACGAAACAAGGAATTCACAATTACAATCGAAGAATTTAGAAACTTTTGCAAACGAACCGGCTACATAATAACAAAAGGAAATCGAGGCCAAAACGCAACTATTGACAGACGTTGCAATGCTCAAGGCTACCACCTTTGGAACATTCAATTATTAACAAACAGACAAAACGCACTAAAAGGCGACGGACTCAACGGTGACGAATTCGATTGCCCCTTCTAAAAACAAACATTATGAAACAAATACCATTACCAGAATCACAAACACAAGAAGTTCTCTACTACTTAATAAAAAGAATACACATCGACAGACGTCAAATGATGCTTTCTTGTGGCGTTTTGAACCTTCCTGACCAGATTATGCGATTGCGTCGTCGTTATGGTCTTACAATTAAGCTGACAAAGGTTACAACCGAAAATAAATTCGGTCGTGAAGTTGAATTCGGTCAATACAGCATCAAAGACAAAAAGAAGGCTTCTGAATTATATCGTAAAATGCAAGAAGACAACCCACCTAAAAAGTTTTAGTTATGGAATCATACAAGACTTTTACAATAAAATCAAAAAAAGGGCTGGGGTCGTGGTTTTTTCGATTTCACCTTGACGGTTCACTTTATTCGTACACTGTTTTAAATGGAAGATTGACAGTTGAACAAGCCCGCTGGCTTTTTAAAGGCGGCCATTTCCCTATTCACATTAACGATATAAAATACTTCAAGCAAAAATTCGGCGACAAGTTCATAATTGAAGAAACGGTCCCAGAAATGAACTTTGAATACTTCTGGAAGACCTACAACAAAAAAGTTTTAAAGAAACAAGCAACTGACTTTTGGAAAAAAATGAACGAGAAAGACAGAATCCTTGCAATCACTGGAATAAAAAAATATCGTGAATATTGCGAAGGAAAAAAACAAGACCTTCAAGACCCGATTCGTTATTTAAGAAATCGACGTTTTGAAGACGAATACTAAATTCACAACCATGAAATCAAAATTAAAATTAATTATTAAATTCCTTTTCGAACTAAACAAAAAACTTGAACCATATGGAAAAGCCGCAGCCGAAGCAATTAAACGATAATGATAAGCAAATTTTATGCAATTGCTTTGATGAATTTATAAGAGAAGAATACATTCCTTCCGGTAAATATATTTTTTACGACATCTTGAATAATGGCAACTACATAAACCTTTCAAGCAAAGAAAAGAAAGACTATTACGAAAAAGCCCGAACAATTCTGACCGCTGAACAAATGAATAAACCGCAAAAACAAAGAAAGCTTTATTTGCTTTCAGGAAAACGCTCATTATCCATAATATTCAAAGCCAATGTTTTAATTCTTGAAGATTACTTTGCAAAGATTGACGCCGATGGCAAACATTTAAAAGATATATTAATTTAAAATTAAACCAATGAAAAAATCAATTCAAATCATTATTATTTATATTTTAGCAGCTGCAACACTCAAGTTTTTTGCTATTATTCAAACAAGCTAGCTTCTTTTATTATCGCCTTTCTGGTTGATTATTTTACTATTTTTAATTTACTTCTTCGGAAGCTGGATTGCTTCAGTTCTTTACATTCGAAGAATAAAAAAAAACAAAAAGATCAAGAAGACTTCAACACTGAAGTAAGCTTCTTTTGTCACGGTTGCGCCAAACCGCTTAACAAACAAGTGAAGCACGGAAAAGGCGAATTCATTTATCACAAACATTGCACACCTAAAAATTAAACTATGCGTAAAAAAACCAAAAAAACACAACCAGCTTCAACGCTTCGAAAAACTACTTTCAAAGAAAAAAATCACGGATTGACACGTGCTGAAATGGCTATTGCAAAAGCACCTATTAACGTAATCGTCAACGAATACAATTTGATTCAACAAAAAAAATCAAAACTTTCACGGCACCTTCGGGACGTCGTCAAACTTAAAGTTCAATTCTACATCGAAGAAGGTAAAATCAAAAGACCAGACTTATTGAAGAATGATTCAAAATAAAGAAAGAATTGACGGCGTAATCGAAGGAAAGAACAACTTCACCGTCAGTGTCAGAAGTATAGCAAGTAAGCCGAAAGAATGGTCAAAATTCATTCCTTACGACGAAGCTGCAATCAAATTAATTTATAATACAAAAATCATTGATGGCGTCAAGTTTAAATTCAGATACACGACGCTAATTATTAATGCCAGACATAAGCAATAAAACCCACTCAACAAATGGAATCTAAAGAAATAAAAGAAAAATTAGAAGAAGCAAAAAGACTTTTATACGCTCTTTGCCCTTCGCCAGAATTCGGAGAATCCCCAGAAGCCGAACAACTTGACGAAATTTTAACAGATTTCAGCGAAATCAATAAATCACTTGAAGAAAGAATTTTCGAATGTATAAATTTTCTAATTCAGAAGACCGACGCTGAAGGAAAAATAAACCCAGAAAAACAAAGAATCTTTGACTTTGTAAAATATATCGAAGACGGAAAATACAAACCTTTTTAAAATCAACATTATGACAGAAACACAATTGAATTTAGGAATTGAACTTTGTGACCGAATCAAAAAAATGAAAAAGGAACGCAAGAAGCACAAGAAAGGATTTGACCACGTTGTCAACCTACACAACCAAAGCAAAAACAAAGTAATAATCGAAGTCGATAAAACCTTACTTCACTTTCCGCTTGAAGAATTTATGAAGTTCCTTGAATCAAAAATCATACAACTTGACGAAGAAATTAAAGAACTCGAACAAAAATTTTATCAATTATAAATATTAAAAAAAATGAAAAACGGACGCACAAGAACCGCAAGTATTTGCCTGTCAGATATTCCAAAAGAAAGACTTCTTAAACATCAAAACGGTAAGATTTACCTTTTAATTCAAATCTATGATTATGATGAACCAGACAAATTTGATAATGATTTCTCAATCTCTATGCAGCAAACTAAAGAAGAAATTGAAATGAAAAAAAACGGCGAAAAAGTAAATCGTATTTTTATCGGTAATGGCCGTATATGGGAAGACAAAGGAATGACAACAATTACACAAGAACACGAAGACGACCTTCCTTTTTAAAATTAAAATTATAAAAACAATAAAAAGCCGTTAAATCAATTCTAACGGCTTTTTTATTTTTCTTCTTACTTTTTATAGTAAATCATTTAAACATCGCTAAAATCTATCTAATTTAAAGCGACGCTTGATTTTCAATGACATCAACCTTGTTTGCAACTGACGTGATTTCATCAACGCCGACGATAGGTGCCGGAAGTGACGAATTCGCTTCAGCAACCTTGCTCGCAAACATTTCGTAATCAAACAAAGAAGACGGTTGACCAGATTGACCTAGAATACCACCGTTCGCAAACTTACGACCGCCGCCAGCTTGATTGATACTTGAAAGTAATGGCGCAAACATTGAAGTCGAACGCCTATTGATAACCGCTTCACCTCCTTCAAGTTCACCGAATAGCGTTTTGATTCCGCCTTGTGCGTGACTTGCACCCTGAAGAACACCACCTTTTTCAAACTTAACACCCGAAACCTTTGCAGCTTGCGCCGCGCCAGTAGCAACGATAAGACCCCCTTGAATTTTAGCGTTTGCAGCTAAAGGCAAAGTTAAAGGATTTGAAGCAAAAACCGCAGCTTGCGTAAAAGCTTTCGAAGCGTTCTGAACAGTATTTGTTGCGATTTCAGCAATAGCAAAAGCTTTTCCAAGATTTGAGCTTTCACCGAACAAACCTTTTAAACTTCCAAGAATAGAAGCGTTTTGTTGATTCTTGAATTCTGTTAAATCTTTACTAAGCGTTTTTTCAAATGCGTTGTACTTCTTGTTTATTAATTTTTTATCCGCACCAGTTTTTTCAGCAGCAGCAAGTTCAGCTTGTCGTTCTTGTTCAAGACGTGCTTGACGAATCTCAAATTCATTTTGAAATTGTTCTTCAGCAAGAATCATTTTGTTTTCAAGGTCAACCGCTTCTTGTTCTTCTTTTGCTTCCTTCCTTTCAAGTTCAAGTTCTTCGTTCGCAATTCTGTTTTCTTCATTGATTGCGTTTATAGCAGCATTGTATTCAGTTTGCGAAATAACACCTTCTTCAAGACGAAGTTTTTCAAATTCCCTTCTTTGTTCCGCAAGCCTTTCAAATCTTGCTTTTTCTTCATTGAATAATTCTTCAGAAAGGAATTTTTCAGAATCTAACTTTGAACGATTCTTGTTATTGTATTCTTCAAGTTCACGTCTTGCGTTTTCAACCGTCAAGTCAGCTTTCTTCTGAATAAGACTGTTTTGCAGTTCAATAACTTCAGCGTCATACTTTATTTGACTAATTTTCTTCGCAGCAAGTTCAGCGTCCAGAATTTCAATCTTCTTCGCTGAAACCTTTCTTTCAAATTCAATTTGTTCTTCAAGTGATTTCTTTCGAATTCCTTGTTGCTTGATATACAATTCAAGTTCTTCGTTCATTTTTTGAATAGCCTTTTCAGCAATTTCCTTTCTTTTCGCCGCAGCATCTTTTCGTAAACTATTAAGATTTGAAAGCTGTTCAGATTCTTGACCAGTGATTCTTTCTTGTATATCCGAAATGGTTGTTAAGGCTTCAGCTTGCGCGTCAAGTGTTTCTTTTGTTTCGCCTTCAGCCTCAATTCTTAATTTAGCGACCTCAAGTGCTTGTTGAGCAATAGCAAGTTCCGCAGCAAGTTGTTCTTTTAAAACCTTGCCAAGTTCTTCGTTAGCTTTTATTCTTTCAGATATTGACTTGCTTTCGTCATCACGTATTTGCCGAAGTTTTTCAGCTTGCTTCTGGTATTCAAGCTGTGTTTTCCTGGCTATCCTTTGCGCTTTTTCAAGCGCAATTTCAGCTTCAGCAAGTTTCTTTGACGCTTCAACGCTTTTTTGTATTTCAGAAGTAAACCCACGAAGCGAAGCCGCTTGTTCGTCAAACCCTAAAAATTCAAGACCTTTCGCAATTGCGTCGAGCGCTTTAAATATTCCCTTTTCAACAAGTTCAAACCCATCAACCAGCCCGTCAATTAAGAATTCCCCTAACGGCTCAAGAAATTTAAGAAGCCCGCTAATTATACCAGTGAAAGCCGACATTGCTTTTTTAATTTTATTCGTTGCCGTTTCACTTCGATTCATTGCATTTTGAACTAATAAGAAAGCACCAACAAGAACCGCCAGTATTGCGCCGATAGGCGTAGCAATAAAACCAAGTGAAGCCTTTGTCATCCCGGCCATACTTTTTACCATACCTTTCAAAGACGCTGTAAATAACTTGCCCGTTCCGCCAGCTTCAGCCGAACGCTGAACAAATCCACCGATTCCGCCGTTCATAATGTTTATTTGCTCAAAAGCCGATTTGAACCCGTTTTTATATTCGCCTATTTTATCTTTTGAAGAATTGAATTCTGAAGACTGTTCGCGTAACTTTTCAGTCTGTGCGTCAATAGCATCATTTAACTGGTTTCGAAGTTCAATTTCTTCTTCAGTATTACCTACAATGTTTTTCGCAATCTGGTTTAATTCACGCCTTGAATCAAAAAGTTCTTGTGTTGATTTGTTTTCTGTTGACATTGTCTTTGTCAAATCCTTGTTCACGGAATCTAAAGCAGCTGCAAAACTTTGATTGTCACGGTACGCTTTTTTCAAGTTTTTCAATTCCGCTTCATACTGTGCGAATGCCTGACGTCCTTCTTCAGTTGTCCTGTCAAGTTCTTTTTGTTTTTTTTTGGTCTTATCAATTTCTTTTTGATAAGCCGCCGACTGTTTTATTACGTCGTTAAAGTCTATTGAAAGACTTGCAATATTAATTTTTTCCGCTGCCATATTTAAAACTCATTTAAATTACCTGTAAAATTTACTAAAACATTTACACTCATTGTATCTTCATCAGTTAACCCAAATTCATCTTCAACAACAAGTTTTAAAACATAATTTCCCTGTGAATTAGAATCGTTTGGAATTATCAAGTTACCTGAATGATTTGAAGTTGTTTGCTGAATATAAGCAACTGAATTTGTCGGTTTAGACTGAATTGTCCACGTCCACTTAACAATATCACCCGTGTCATCATAAGAAGCCGCCCCGTTTAAATTAACCGAATAAAAAGGAAAGTTGTACTGAGGATAAATTTCAATTGACTGGTCGGCTCCTGCTATTGCAACTGGCGGATTATTTGTAAATGCCAAAACATTTACTGTTATTGTTCCAATTTCTGAAGAGTATTGACCAGAACCAGCGTCAGCAATAGCGAATTCATATATAACTTGATAACCATTAAGACCCCCAAGCGAATCAAAAACAGAAAGGTCAAGGTCTTTAACTTTAATTTCAGTTTCTTCAGTCAGAACAATTCCGCTGTTTTTCATTATTAAATTCGAATTAAAACCGCTTATAATTTTTATTTTATAAGCCGGGTCAACTTCTGGGTCTTCGTAACCGTTTAATAAATTCGCAAGCGTTATTTTTCTTGTTGAATCGTGATCCATGTTAAATTCATAACTACCCACTTTATTCGGCGGTCTATTTGTTGGAAATTCAAGTATTTCAATAAGCGTCGCTTTTGTCAATTTTTCCGGCGAATGAACCAGACTTGTTAAATAATAAAAGCGTCCAGTTTGTTTTAAAAACTTCAGTCTGAAAAAATCAATATTATAAATATCAATTAAAGTTAAATTGAAATACAATACCACTTCTTTATAGTTGTTTATTAAGCTTTGAAATGCTTTGTAAAAATTACCTATAAAATAAGACATACCCATTTTTTCAAGGCTTAAAAACGGTATTTCGTTAGTTTGTGAAACACCAGTTATTTCGTCGAACAATTTTACGGTTAAAGTCATTGAAACCCTTTTTATTTTCATAACCTTTAGCGGCGTTTCTTTTAACTCAACAACCCCGTCTTTTAATTCCCAAATAGGAACCGAATAAATATTTTTACCAAGCAAACTTCCTGATTTAACTGGAATTTCAAAACTACTAGTAAAAATTGTCTTTTCAGGGCTTGCGTTTTCATTTTCAATTATCATTTCGCCGTCATTATCTGGGACAACAATTTCTTCAGGATATGAATACTTGAATTTATTTTTTTTAGCATAACCAGAAACATAATTTTCTTCAGGCTCTTTATTTGCAAGCTTGTAAGTCCAGTCTTCAGCGTTTACCCTATCATTAAGCAAAGATTCAAGCCTTCTGAATCTGTAATCTGAAGAATTCTTAATCGGACTTAATACAAGGCCATATCTTGTGATTACATCTTTTAAAAATTCAATCTGGTCCATTTCCCCTATATAGTCAGTCGCTTTAATTAATTGCCCCCCTTCCTGAAGAAACAAAAGACCGTCAATGCTTACGGTGTAATTTATTTCAAATAAAGTCGGCTCGTAATTGTTTTCTTCAGAATAAGGATAGCTTGAATAAGCATTTAGTCTTAATTGAACAATGTCGCCAATTTGAACCGCAAAAACTATAGAAACAATTTTTGTTTTATTATAACCTTCTTCAATATAAATACTTGACTTTACAATTCCATTTATTAAAAAACTTGCACTTAAATAAGCCCGGTAAGAACTACTTGAAACCGTTAATTGTAACTTGTACGTTCCGGCTACCGAAAATTCAATCTCATTCCCAGAGGCAAAAGCCCCAACAAGTGAAACCCCATTCAAATCAAAAAACCTTTTTTCTTGAATGTAATTTTGTGAACTTGAATAATTTGAAATAGTATTTGTGTTAACTCCGCCTTTTGAAGTTGAGTTGAACGAGGCGTCGTTAACCTCATAACCAATTGAAGGCGTAACAACCTCTTTTAAATATTCTTGATTATTTGTAAAAAATTCACCTACTAAATTAAGACCGTTTGATTCAAAAATTCTTCTAAATATTGTATGAGTATAAATTGAAGGAGCAATTTTTTCAGCTTTAAAAGTAGTACCCACACCAAGTCCATAGTCAGCAACACAATATATGAAGCCTTCAGTGTTTGAAAAACTTTCAACAACTTCTTGCGACGTTAATACATGGTCAAGGTCTTGAAGCGGTAAATCTGAAATTTTTTTATTTTTAAGTATTTGACCTAGATCAATAACACCGTCATAAAGATTTATTTCATAAAATTTACTTGTCTTTGAAATAACTACATAACCGTTTTTAATTAACGGAATACCCCCAACGATATAGTCCGCGACAATGTTTTCAAAAGGCTTTCGGCTTGTGTTTCCATTAACGCCAAGCATATAAAGAATTTGAACATTTCTTGTCGTTTTAGGAAGCTTTATTGAATAAGAAAAACTTGACTTCCTGGAAGATATGTCCCCAACGTCACCTATTTGAATTTTTCGAACAATCGGCTTCGGAATCAAATCAACTATTTTTTTATTTAAATATAATTGTTCATCCATTTTTTAAAGTCTTGCGGTTATTAATTCAGGCAAATCAATTGTTAAAGAAAATTCATTCATACCCTTCTTATTATTGAATTCATAAGTGTCTTCAATTTCAACGTTTATAAATCTTCCTTTAACGTTTGCTTTCTTCGAGGTATAAATTTGAATGAAAGGCGAAACAAATAAACTTCTTAAGACTTCAGATTCTTTTTCGTTAGCTTTAGTTTTAACTTTTAAATTTCTTTGACCCTTTTTACCTATACTTGTTAAATAGTTGTTTAAATTACCAACATTATTAAATTCGTTGGAACCTATCAAGTCTATATTTTTTCCCTTGACGCTTTCTTTGTAAAATTCATCAAAAAGCCAATAAGAAAACCCCCCCTGGCCGTTCCACCATTTTAAATAAATTCCGTCACAAGCTTTTTTCTTCTTCAAAAAAACATTTGTTTTAAATTCTCCGTCTTCTTTTATTTCAATATGATTTAAACCTTCAATTAAAGGCAAAATGCTTTTTGAGGTAAAATTTTCTCCGTCACTCAAGTCGACGTTAATTCTGAAAGCGCCCGTTAAAGTTGGTGAAAATGGATTTGATTCAATTGAAGTTCCTTTGTGCTTCAAAACAATTTTCTTGTCTAAAGTATATTGAACCCTTTGAATGTCGAAATGAAATGGAAACCCTTCAAAATAAGTCATGTAAAAGTCAACTCCGTTTTCTGTTTTCGACAACAATTGAAAAGGATTTGAAAAAATTAATTCTTCAACTTGTTTGACTGATTTGAAAAACTCATAATCTTTAAAAACGGTTTCACTTAAACCGCCTTCACTAAAAACCTCAATTGAAAGAGACTGAAGCAAATAAAGTCCTGAAATCGAAGCCGCAAAAGCATTATCAAAAAAATTAAAATCTTTAAAGCCTTGCGTATTGAAAACCGTTTTTACGATTTCTTTTAAATTAAAAACAAATTTTTCTTCACTGTCCGGGAAAATTGAAAAAGGATTCGGAAACAACGAAGAAGGCGATGCGTTAATTTCAGCTTTTAAAGCGCCTGAAATATCTGAATTAAATTCAATGAAAGAATCATTGTAACCCGGATAAATTCCCGAAGGTTCTTTTGTAAATAAAATAGCCATGTTTTAAACGTTTTTTGCAAGAACTTCAATTTCAGCCCTTATTTCTGTTATTAATCTGTTTACATTTAATTTCGCAATCCTATCAATTATTTTATTAATCCGTTGCGGCGTAATTACTTCTTCATAAATTTTCAATGCGTTTTCTTGCTTGGTCCCTTCCTTCGCAATCTTTTTCGCAATCGCCCACGCAA
>Ga0272441_10003546_pt1 | contig 29540 bp, 24 predicted proteins | sample SSMProp6N_FD_193582 | JGI IMG/M metagenome (GOLD analysis project Ga0272441, IMG submission 193582) | Marine sediment archaeal communities from Little Sippewissett salt marsh, Falmouth, MA, United States - SSM-Prop-6N | ecosystem: Environmental > Aquatic > Marine > Wetlands > Sediment ... | reverse complement strand
TGATAGTGGCAAAATCAGGCAAACCCGTCTTGGGACAAATGCAGGTAAATTCCGGAATGTCCAATTCAATGACATAATCCCGGTCGGAATACTGATTCTTCCAAACCTCAATCCCGGGTGTCTTGAGACTTCTTACCTTATTCTGCAATCCTTCATATGTACTCTTTTTCATCTTTCCTATACTCCCATGAAGTTGCGCAGCTTTATCGCACCCCCACAAACCTGTGCATTTGAGGGATTATTCTAACATCCTCGAGCACCTCCAGGCAACTTTTTTGAAACAAACGGCATTTTTCCAAAAGATCTTGATCGAAACCGCTGGTCTCGGGTTGAAGGATTAAGGGGATCGCCGGATCCACCGCAGCCACAAGTCGAACAGCCCTGTGGATATCCTCCCCGGAGGTGCCCGCCGTGATAACCGTCTTGACAAATAGATCTTTCCCCTTGGACAGGCGCAGAAACTCCGCATGTTCTTTCCAAAAAGCGCCGCCCTTGGTCGAACTGGGTAATTTAATATCCGCTGCAATCATATCGATAGAATCCAATACGGCCCTCAGGGCGCTTACCTCCACCCCGTTCGTCTCCAGATAAGTGCGTCGACCCGCTTTTTTTAAGCCCGGTAACAGCTCCTTAAGAAAATTGACCTGCAATAATGGTTCACCTCCGGTCAAACTGACCGAATGACAACCGGCCCCGATCAAGGCTACTTTATCCATGACCTCATCAACACCCATCTCGGTAAAACAGCCGGATTGGGGATCGCGGGCATCGATCGTATCGCACCAGGCACAATCAAGGCGGCAGCCGAAGAAACGGATAAAGACCTGACGGACACCAAGGTATTTCCCCTCACCCTGGATCGATAAAAAAATTTCAGAGATCTTAGCTTTCATGTTTTATCCCGTGAAAAGAGGATCCGCGATTCCCGCCTCTTCAAAACCTTTTTTCCTTAATAAACAGCTATCGCATTTTCCACATGGTTTTCGTCCGCCCTGATAACAGGACCAGGTCAGATGATAAGGCACCTGGAGGCCCAAACCCAACTTAATGATCTGGGCCTTGCTCTTGCGAATAAGCGGCGCGTGAATTTTAATAGATTTGCCCTCATGGCCGGTCTTTAATCCTCTTTCAAATGCTTTTTGAAGGGCCCGGGTGAATTCCGGCCGGCAGTCGGGATAACCGGAATAATCAATCGCATTGGCCCCAATATAAACTGCGTCAGCGTTGATGGCCTCGGCATAAGAAGCCGCGAAACTCAAAAAGATGATATTCCGTGCCGGGACATAGGTGGACGGAATGACTGCCGGAATGATCTTTCTGTTTTGAGGGAGTTTCCGCTTTTTATCCAATAGGGCCGAACCGCCCCAGGGCAGGGAAATCCTGACAATCTGATAGGGACTCCGGCTGCGAACGGCGATCTTAACCGCCTGGCGAATCTCTTTACGATGCCGCTGCCCATAGTCAAATATCAGACAAAATGTCCGATACCCACGGCGGCGGGCGATGTGCAAGACGGTAGCGGAATCTAATCCGCCGGATAATAAGACAACAGCTTTTTCCATTGATCAGCTCGTCTGATCCGCAAAGTTTATCTTAAGCGTATTGACTCGGCCTTACCCTTTCTCCTATCCCAAGCAATTAAACTAACACAGTCTGCAAATATTTCATAATTTTTTTCAATTCCGCACTCGGATTACCTTTTTCACGAAATGATTATTATTTTTGAGCTCCTTCCTTTAAAATGTAGGTATAATATTCATCTGTTAATTCAAGAAAAATATTTCATCTCTTTTTTGATGTTAATAACAACCATCTTTTTTCTGCTGATCACTCACGGCCTGGGATACAGCATCACCCGTTTCCTTAAGCACTCTTCATTAGAAAACGTCATTATCCGCATCGGCATCGGGCTCGGGATTCTTCCGGTCTTAGGAATTTATCTAGATCTTATCAATATCCCGCTTGACTGGCGAGTCTTTTTCCTCATTGCCAATGCGCTACCGATTTATGATGGGCTGCGCTGCCGGCCAATATTGCGATCCCCCTGGCGTTGTTCCAAGCCCAGCCGCGGGACCATCTTCCTGCTGGTGATCTTCTTGTGTCATCTGTTTGTTTTCGCAGTCGGCGCGTTCCGCTATCCCTGGCTCGAAGACGAAGATCCTTATTTGCATGCAACCGGTATCAAATATATCGCTACGGAGAAAACCGTTCAAGTCCCTTCAGGGGAATTCCAGTATATCAATCCGTACCCACCCGGATATGATATCCTGTTCGGTATTTTGCATCAAACCAACCCGTCGCTTCATGCCACATTAAAATTTTTTAATTCCTTCATTATTTCTTTAGGCCTGCTTTTCTTTTATTTTATGGCTTTGGCCTTTTCCGACAATAAAGACAAGGCCCTTATAGCCACATTTATCTTAAGCCTGACGCCCTGTTATCTCAGCCATTTTATCTGGGCCCATAGTCTGGTCCTGACCCTCTTCTTCCCGGCCTTGTATCTTCTACTTAAGTCCCGATCGGACCAACGCTATAATGCCGCGGCCATTTTGGTTATTGCGGGAATATTTCTGGTTCAGCCCACGCAAAGTTTGAAATTTGTTATTCTAATCGTTCTAATGATCACAAGTTCGTTTTGGATCTTCCGAAAATGGGAGAAAGAATATATAAAAATCTTATTAATCGCGCTCATGATCTCTCTGGTCTGGTGGCTCCCGGTAACAAACGATATTATCAAGGGGCGCTCTGGCATGGCCAAAGCCTACGACCAGACCGTTGCTACCCGTGATATAATCCCCAAATTATTCTCCCCCACAACCGGGACCGCCACCCAGAGTTATTCCTTCAAGGATTACTTCTTACTTGGCGAAAAAAATTTAATCAATAGTCCGATCGGATTGGGACCGATATTATTCATCTTGGCAGGCGGGGGGATATTCTTATGTCTGAATCTTCTACGTCGAGGAAGCCGGGAAGAAAAGCTGTATTCTGCGGTCATATTAAGCTGGCTCATTTTTATCTTTCTGGGGATGAATTCTCAAACATTTCATTTGCCGGTTGGACTTTATGCTTTTCGTTTTTGGCTGATTTTTGCAATTCCTGTATCTCTGCTGGCGGCCGAAACCCTTTATTTTCTCAGCCAAATATCCCATAAAATTATGTTGGCCGCCCTGCTGGGGGTTTTCATAAGCTCAGGGATCCCAAAAATTAAACACAACAGCCATCTGCTTTGGTACAAAGGCGGCTGGTACGATTCCTGGGGTGAAATCAAAGGATATCATTGGATAAGGAATAACCTTCCCCTGAACTCCAAAGTCTTTGCTTTCACGGATCAGCTGCTGGTCATCGCTTATGACATGATGGCGGATTTCTGGTCTCCGGAATATAAAAAATCATTCGCGAAAGCTGCCGACCTTAATCCCGATCAACTGGCCCAAGCCCTTAAAAGAAACCGATATGAATATATAATAATCCGCTGGAAAGACTTTCGGATCATTGGTGTCGACAAGATGCATGCCTTGCTCAAAGAATTGAGTGCCCATCCCGCCTTTCAGAAAATCCATCGAATTGACAAATCCTTCTTCGTCCTGAAAGTGAATAATGCCGGTTAACGGTCGGGAGAATAGGTAACGCTGCAGGTGTCTGATTCCCAGACCCGCACCTGTTTCAGACGGTGCGGCTGGCAATGCTGGGAGAATTCGTCGTAGATATAACGGGCCAAATTCTCCGTCGTCGTGTTGATCTCTTGAAAATACGGTAGGTCGTTGAGGCTGATGTGATCCAAATGGCCGATAAACGCTTTTAATTTGTCCTTAATCTCGCGAAAATCAACCACCAGGCCGATACCGTTCAGCTGATCGGCCGAAATCACAATCTCAACTTTCCAGGTATGCCCATGCAAATTTTCGCACGGCCCGTTATAGCCCCGCAGGAAATGGGCCGAAGAAAAATCGGTGGTGACGGATAAATCGTACATTTACGAAATCCTTTTGACGTTTCTGATCTGATAACCGAGAAAGCGCGCCGCCGTGCGACTGAAGTGCGACGGCATATCACTGACATAAAACTCGGTTCGCCCTCTTGTTTTTGTCAGCCTGTCTTTATCTATTTTAGTCAAAAATTCCCTTACTTCAAGAGCGACCTCCTGGGCGGAATCGATCAGCGTTACCCTCCGGCCCAGAATCCTTCTGAAGACCGGCTTCAACAAAGGATAATGCGTGCACCCCAGGATCACCGTATCGGCCTTGGAACGCCGGATGATCGTTAAATATTCGCGGGCAATCATCTGAGTGGCCTTATTGCGAAACCAGCCCTCTTCCGCTAATGGAACGAACAAAGGACAGGCCTGGCCGATGACTTTCACCGTCGACTTAAGCGCTTTGATCTTGCGCTGATAAGCGCCACTGGCGATGGTGGCCTGCGTAGCCACAATCCCAATCACTTTATTCCGGGTTGAGGAAACCGCCCGTTTGACACCCGCCTCAATAACCCCCGTGATCGGCAGCCGAAAAGATTTCTTCAAAGCGTTTAATGCGTAGCTGGAAGAAGAATTGCAGGCCACGACCACCATCTTGACGTTATGCTGAAGAAGGAACCGGACATTCTCTTTGGAAAAACGGATGATGGCTTCTTTAGATTTGGTTCCGTAGGGGACCCGGGCCGTATCGCCGAAATAAACGATATGCTCATGAGGTAGCATACGCCGCAGCGCTTTGACCACGGTCAGGCCCCCGAGACCGGAGTCAAATACCCCAATGGGATGGTCACGTTCTGCTTTAAACATGAGAATAAATTATGTCCGTGTTGTCACGTCTCCGAAAACGGTAGACGAGGGAGTTCAACTGCCGTACCGGCCCGCAAACGAATAAATGCTATTCGCCAACCCTTCCGCAATGGCTTGACGATAGGAATTCTTGCGCAGGAGCCCTTCTTCCCGCGAGTTGGACAAATAACCGACCTCCACGAGAATCGCCGGAACCAGCGTGTTACGCAAGACAAAATAACCGGCCTGTCTGGCCCCGCGATTCTCCGCGCTGGTCACCCGCGATAAATCTTGCGCGACCTGATCGGCAAAAACCCGGGAGGCTTCTCTCTTATTTTCAAACAACAAATCTTTTACGATCTCCTGCACCTTTTCATTATTCTTGTCCATGGACAGCTTATCGAAAAGGATCGAATAATTGCTCTTGCGTTGCGGCTCACGCTGTTCCTCCCACGTCAGATCCCGCAGATAATAGATCTCGACCCCGTCCACATACCGAGTCGGGCAAGAGTTAGCGTGAATGCTGACAAAGAGATCAACCATTTGCTCCGCCGCGATCTCGGTCCGCCTTTCCAAAGTAATAAAATCATCCGTGGCCCGTGTCATCGTTACTTCAAATCCCTTTTGACGCAGACTATCAACCAGCCGCCGGGATATATCCAATACGACATCTTTTTCCTGCAGCCCATGACACCCAATGGCGCCCGGATCACGCCCGCCGTGTCCCGCGTCGACCATAATCCGGCGCATCAGCGGGGCCTGGACCTCGGGAATCTCCAGAAGCGGCACAATGACCTTTGATTCAAAGTCAGGCGGCACCACAATCGCCTGGTCTTCACGAACTAATGGCTGACTCAGGCGGATCTGCCGTTCGTCCACAAGGATCAAATCGCTTCCGATCAGCCCGCGGGCCTGAATACCGGAAAATCGCAAACTAACAGATTGCGTTACCGTATCCCAATCCAGTTCAATAAAATTACGTTCGCAGAGGTCCTCTAAATAGATCCGGGCTTCCTGAGGCTGCTTAGGTGCTTGCGGCAGCGTTGCACATCCTGTTAAACAAAGCACCGAGACAAAAACAAGACAGTAGTAAATTTTCTTTCCCATCACAATGTTCGAAAAAGGAATCAACTTTAATAGATGGATAAGGGTAAATCGCCGGTGATAATCTTAGGCGTGAGAAATATAACAATCTCCGTTTTCCGCAGCAATTTATCTTTATTGCGAAAGGCGTTCCCGACAAAGGGAATATCGCCCAAAAGAGGCACCTTATTGACGCTTTCGATCTCTTCTTCCTTAATCAGACCGCCGATCACGATGGTCACCCCATCTTTGACGAGAACCGTGGTCTCCGCCTCGGACGTGTCCACGACCGGAACCGTGTTATTGTTGCCGGTAATGATGGTACTGGTGACAGAACTGACTTCCGGCCGAATCTTCAGAGTTACAAAGTCGTCCTTGTGAATGGTCGGCGTCACAAACAGCTTGACTCCCACCTCGATAAAATTGACGCTTTCCGAAGTTGTGGTCGGCCCCGAAGCTGTGGTGGTCGTGGTGGTCGTTACATACGGCTCGCTGGAACCGATCAAAATCTTGGCCTCCTGATTATTAACCGCCGTAATGCTAGGGCTAGACAAGATATTGCTGATCCCCTGACTCTGCAATGCCTCCACCAAGAAGGAATACTGATCGGCCGAGATCGTTCCGATACTCAAGGATCCGCGTTTGCTGGTTGAGGAAAGGATATCAAAATCGGACTTCAGATCCAGATTGTGGTAATCATTAACAATCCCTTCCCAATCAATCCCGAACTTGTGCTGGTTGCTGAGAATGACCTGGAGAATTTTAGCTTCGATCAAAACCTGTTTTTCTTTAATGTCAAAAGCTTTGATGACCTGTTTGATCCTTTCCATGTTCGACTCGGCATCCGTGACCACTAGCCGGTTGGAACGCTCGTCGTACTTCACCTGACCGATGTTCGGGGTCAAAATCTCCTGGATCTTGTCCGCCACGTCCTGGGCCTGCGAATAATTCAAATCAAACATCTCGGTATGGACCGGCACGTCAATCCGCACGATCAAATCCGCCATGATCCGAAGTTTCTCCGGGGTGTCCATAAGCACCAGGGTCCGCGATTTCTGGTCGGAGATGATCTTGCCCACGGGACTCCTGATCTCCATCAGTAAGGCCTTTGTATTATCGATATCAGCGTGCTGCAAATACTGAATCTGGGTCTGGATCTCCCCGCCAAACTTAACGCCGTATCGAGTCTCGTATTCCATAGCCGTCATCACATGAACAATCCCCTCTTCCATACGATAAGCCAGGTTGTTCGAGTCAAGGATAATCCGCAAGGCGTCTCTAACCTTAACGTCTTTGAGATAGATCGTGACCTTACCGCTAATATCCTTACCCGCAATGATATTCAAATTGCTTTTTTCGGATATCAGCTTCAGGACATCGACAATATCCATATTCTTCAAATGCAGGATATCGATCACGATATCGCCGGGAAGTTCTTCGGGAGTTAGAGACGAGAGCGCTTCCGGCTTAACCGGGCCGGATACGGCAGGTATTATTTCTCTTTTTTCAGATCGGCCGAAATGGGAAGGCCGCAGGTTTTCCATAAAGTCGACCTTGCGGTCAACATTCCGCATAGAATCCGCGTCAAAAAAAAGATCATCATCGGGGATCGGCCCGGGCCAGAACGGCTCCGGATCAGAAGGCGCGGGTCCCCGTCGGTAAGAAGAGCTCCGCCGGGTCTCGGGCCAAGACGGGACATCGAAAACCTTTTCATAAGCGTCCAGAGCCTCCTCGACCTCATGCCCAGGGGATTGGGCCAGGGAGACACGACCCCCGCCGTGCCAGAGGCAAATTGCCATAATGGCTAAGATAACCGCAATTGTAATATTTCTAGACATAATCACGCACTTCAGGGCAGGAGCTCGACTTCACTGCCCTGAAATTGAAAAATGACCCGGTCTGCCAACACTCTCTTCAATATGGCTTCACCAATTTTATCGCCCACCGTTAAGAAAACCGTGCCCCCGGACTCAAGGTCTTCGATGATCGCCTGGGGTTTTTCCTGGTCGACCACGATCCCCACCAGATTAAATATTTGATCTAACTCAACCGTAGGCAATAATGTCGGTTCCGGATCCGGCACTTTGGGTGCCGGGACAATCACTTCTTTTTCATATGGAACCGCAAAAATATCCCGACTTTCAAAAAGAACGCGATAGGGCTCATAATCAGCGGCCGCCTCCGCAGCCCCGGACTCCGGTACCGTCTCATCCGCCTCTTTTGATTCATTGGAGATAAGGCTGACTGCCTTCGGTTCCGGGACAATAAACAGTCGGGAAACAATCAGCAAAACGAGCCCGAATGCAAAAATCATCAAAAAGCGCGTCAGCTTCGTCAATATTCCTATCAGCGGACTCTGTTGTTGCATAGGGACGCCCTATCCAGTCAAAAAGACATGATTCAGCAAAAAAATCAGTAATTATACTTTGCCATATCGAATTAGACGAGTCAAGATGAGATTAGGTTATTATAACCTTACTCGTATTTATCAGTTTATTAAAGAAGCAAAAAGGCCGTTCAGGGGAGGAGGATCTGCTTAAATACCAACTGACAACGCAGTTTTTCAGCCTTAAAAAACTCCCTGCGCAAGTTGATTTCGTCCAAATAATAATCATACGGCGGGCTTTGCATAATGTGAACAAAATGCAGAATATCAGTCAGACGACCTTCGATGGACATACTCACCGAAAAGTGGTTGGCGGATTCAATTTTTTTAACTTTGTTGGGTTTTAGGTTGGTGATCGGGATATCGATCCTGCCCGATACAGCCTGGATATCGGATAACATGGACGACATGATCTCTTCCTGGGATTTCGTTTGCTTATAACGGGCCAATAAGGAACGGTATTCCTGCCCGACCGTGCGGCCCTCCCGGATCAGCCGTTGATTGCGCAACAGTTTCTTTTGCGCCATTTCAATCTGATCCTGGATAGAATCCGTACCCCCGGTAAGCCAAGGCAGAATAAACTGAAGAAAGACGCCAAGAACCGCCACCACCCCTAACACGATAGCGATCATACGCTCACGGGCCGTCCATTTCCATTTAAGGGCCATCGTTATCCGCCTTCGCTTTTAATTGACAGACGATTTTAAACTCCGTATATTCCTGACGGAAACGCACACGTTGTGTGGCATACTGCAGATTGACCTCCTGAAATATAGGCGATTCCACCAGGCGATTCTGAAAAAGATTGACATCGGATCCGCTGGAGGCATTACCCTGAATCGACAAAACACGCTGATTATTCAGCTCCAAAACCTGAAAATTGATACCTCCCGGCGTCAATTGATATAGTTCGCGAAAAATATCGACAAACAGAATCCGTTGTTGCCGCTGAGAAGCAAAATTCCGCAGGAGATCTATCTCTTTTTTTGCCGCTTCTACCCGGGATTCGGTCTGGCGCAATTCAATCTCGATCGTCTGCAAATGCTGTTTATTTTTATAAATCTTAGCCCCCAAAACACCCAATCCCAGTAGTCCCGTCAATAGCAACATCAGAGTAAAACGCAAAATAGTTCGACGGCGTATTCGAGAGGCCTGGGTGTGTACGACTTCCTGGGGGATCAGATTAACGAAGGCATGTCCCCGGCCCAACAGAAATCCCAGGCTTCGGGTCAAAGACAATCCCCCGATTTTTTTCTCAGGGCTCAATCCAATGCTCTTATCCCAGATAACATGGTCGAGAGATGTTAGCACATCGACCGGAACCCGGTAATACTCTTCCAGTTTCTGGGCCAACTGTATGCGGGCGTCGGTATTGGCAATCACCACATTCCGGGTGATATCCGGCCCCATATTTTCCTTTAAATAGGCTCCCAGGGTCAGCCCGATCTGCTCAAGAAAGGCCTCCATCTTCTCGCCCGTCATATCCCGGGACCCGAACCGAATGTTGCGCGAGAAAAAGAGCTTATCATGATGACAAAAACAGACCTCCGTATTATCATCATCCACATCCGCAATCATAACGCAAGCGGCATCCGTGAGTTTGGCCACCCTTTTCTGAAACAAATACCATGTCAGGATACCTTGCGACCCTAAAAAAAGATGTCGCGGCATCAGACTTTGCTTCTGCAGGGCCTTCAGGAAGAACAAAATATTTTCTTTTTGGACAACCACAACCAGGACGCGGGAATAGCCCTGCAAATCCTTATCGAGGACAATATGACCAAAGACAATCTCCTCGCGCGGGAAAGGCCCCAAGTGATTGATCTGAAGGCTGAGCATATTTTCGATTTCATCATCGCTATGAGACGGGAGCGTGATCTGCTTAAGGATGGCATACCGTCCCGGGATCAAGGCAGCTACGCCGGAGAAATTTCTGCCCGAAACAAGCTGGGACAAGGCCTGGTCGAGGGCCTCCGGTTCAGGGCCCCGCAGACGGACACTTTCGAATTGTGTCACGATATGATGCCCCCGCGCCCAGCGCAGCTCCAAAAGCTTGACGTGACTGTCCGTGAATTCAATACAGGCTGTAATGTCTTTCTTCATAATCGAACGCCGTTATAGCGCCGTCTTACCGCCGGTTCCAAGACAAGATCGATAAATTCTTCCGGTCAATCACGGCCTCGATGACGGTCGCTACCCCGGTCTGCGGCTCCTGGCCTTTTATCCGAGCCCGGAAATACTGTGAAGACTGTGTCAGTGTCTGTTGTTGCATGAGTAAAGCGATCAAATTTTCCTTGGAATTTAAAGGCATGCTGATCAAACGCGCAGGCCGGTCGTCATGCGTAGCCACGCGATCGTCATCTCCCCGGCGATAAAGCAAAATCTTTTCGACCAGGCTGTCCGCATCCGAAAATTCCGCGCTGGCATTTTTCGAGCTAAAACGTGCGGATGCCAGCAAAACTTCCCGGGAAGCGGTGCTGGGATTAACTGTAACCGAGGCCCCCTCCGTCGGGATTATTGTCAAAAAAGGGCGAAGCTGCGTCAGGATATCCGGGGTAACCCCACGGACCGCCAAAAACTCATCGATGCTTTCAAACGGCCCGTTCTTGCACGGATACGGCCGCTCGAGCGATAAATAATAATCGTCTTCGGCTCCATAAGCGGGATCCAACGCCAAATTATCAGCATCCCGCCAATCCACGACCGATACCGAGATTTGATCAGCCGTTTCCTGATCCTGCCCCATTAAAACCAATAAATGGCTGAGGATTTTATAATTTTGCGGGCCAATCCCGTTCAAATTCAACCGGCTCTCCTCATCACTAAATCCAAATACCCGCTCCTGACTATCTAAGCCACGATCAAGCGTATAATAAACACTAAAACGGTTATTCCCAACCTCAATGTCTTCAAATAGATCTTGGGGTGTTTGTTCTTCATCAAGAACAAAACCACATCGGTATAACGTTTCGCCTTCCTTGCTATTACCCGACGGCCCAGCCAGGGCTATTTGGGCCTTTGCATATGCCAATCCTGATAAGGCAGCTGCTTTCGATTGCGTTTTGGCCAAGGCATACCGGGTCAGTTGAATCTCAACCCCGATTTGCTGACTGAGCCCCATGGCCATGACCGAAAGGAGGACCAGCAGCCACAAAACGACGATTAATATTATACCAGAATTATTATTACGTCTTAGGGAGAACCGAAAAAAATTCATTCTGTTATGTATTCGGCCTTCAGGCCAGACCTCAATTGACAATAAATTGCCCCAACCCCGAGGCCTCGGACTTGAAGAGCGCAGGAAGTTGGATTTTTTTATCGATGACGAGCTGCCGGCCATCCTGAGGGAGAACAAAGGTAATCTCAAATCTCAGGGCCACCGGCTGTTCGCCTGAGCTCCACTCACTCTCCCACTCCAGTCCCTCCTGAAAATTCGCGGTTTCCGGACCGGCATAAGAAAAATGCAGGCTGTCAGGAAGGATGTGAGACCCCATGACTTCTTTTTGAACCTCAGAAGAAATATCCTCAATATTCCAATACGGGAAAGGCCGCTCTTCCCGAATCAATAACATGAGTTCTTGATCTTTTTCTTCGGCCTGGATGACTGCCCCGGGAGAACGAAAATCTGAACGGTTGACTAGGACTTGATAAATCCGGTTGTCCTTGGGCGACTCAAGGTAATAAACGACTTCCTTTAGCCCATCACTGGTGGGAATGACCATGGCAAGACTCTGCTCCTGCCCGATGAACGAACCGGTCTGCACATCCTCTTCCGTCAGGCCGGTGATATTTCTTTGGGTGACGGTCACATTTTTCTTGGTCGCCTCATTCACCACGACTTCACGTCTTTCCAATAACTCCCGGCTGCCCGTGTAAGGCACCATGTTTTCCAGATCCAGGGCCAATGTATCGACCACCCAGCGCGCATCCCGATAAAATGCTTCCATATCACGGGCCTGCCGATTCAAGCGGATCGCATTGGCGAACACACCGTAAATCGTCGTCGACAGAATGCCGAAAATCATGATTCCCATCAAAACTTCCACGAGGGTGAATCCGGATTGCCTGCGTTTGCTTTTGATCATAAGCATTTCCTGTGATCTCCCCCTGAATACCGCTTTTCCTACTTGCTCATCTGGTTCGATTCCGGATTCTCGATCCAGAGCTTTGTCTTGACCCTTTTTTCATTCCTGCCCGCCGTCCAGGCAACTTCGATCGAGACCTCTTTCAATGCGTTCAATGCTCTGATCAAGTCGTCGGTCGGATCTTCAATCTTTATCTCGTAGCGAAAACGTTCATATGGCGGATCGAACTCACCTTGATCATCGGTCAAATCCTTACGGATCATAGCCTCCGACAGCATGTTATCCAAAAGCCAAGCCGCTTGAGTGTAATCGCGTATATAGCTTACCCCCCGCAGGCATGTCACCAATGACGCAATGATCACCGTCAGGCTGACGGACAGGATGATCACGACCAGTAAAACCTCAATCAGCAGGAACCCGTCCCGGCGGTATGATCTCCTCAAGTTTGAAGAATTCCGCATTATTCCACGCGCCCCTTCAATATCAACACCCGGGAGCGCTGATCCTCGGTTGACAACGTACAGCATTTATCTTTCTGGCAAAGAAAAATCCGTCCTGGGCTGATTTTCCCATCCGGAGTAAATTGAAAACGGGTCTGGGTGACTTTCATATCGAGCTCAGGTGAGATGCTGAATGGCCGCCCCCACCGCCCGGGCACGCGCTGGGAACTCCCGGATTCCGCCTGGTGGTCTTCCTCCGTGCCGATTTGCAGCAAACGGTAAGTCCGGCCCTCTTGATCCAAAACAAACTCAATCGTCTGCATTCGCGTTACCGCCCTTGCCTGAGCATAACGCATTAAGGAGGCGATTTGATTAGCGCTGGTATGTAAAATAATGTTACCAAATGAGCCCCGGAAATTCGGTAACGCAAGAGCGGCCATAACCGTTATGAGGACCAGGACAAGGATAATCTCCATCAAAGTGAAGCCGCCGGCCTCCCTCTTCTTGAAGCATGCTGGCAAACCGAACCTCCGTATTGAGATCACGAACCTTCCCCCCGTAACCGCAGAGGACTCATCGCAAATGCTCGTCTCCCATCACCCAATTGGTGACATCGTCACTGCTGTCCTGCTCATCGGGACCGAGCGAAGACAGGTCATAACTGTCCGGGTTCTGCGATCCCGGGGAAACATACACATAAGCATTGCCCCAGGGATCTTTGGGAATCACCCGTTTCTTAAGATACGGACCGCTCCAGTTATCGGGTTCTGGAGATGTGGAAGGTTTCACGAGTAAGGCCTTAAGCCCTTGTTCCGAGGTGGGATATCTTCCGTTGTCCAATTCATACATATCCAGGGCCATGGACAGATTAGCTTCGATATCAGCCTTGGCCGCGGCAATGCGGGCCTGCTCTCCACGACCGGCGATGTTCGGGATGACCATACCGACCAGGATCCCGATTATAATGACGACCAGCAGAATTTCCGTTAAGGTAAAACCGGCCGTGGGCCCATATTTTTGCAAGACCATTGATTCCTCCTTATTCTCTTTTTGATAAAATTTTATCCATTTAAAGGGCAGACTTTTAAGACGTTTTTCCTTTTTTCTTGATCCTTATCATTGAATAATCAAATTCATCCGGAATATTGGCATCAACATGGCCATAACGACAAAGCCGACGATCAATCCTAAGAATAAAATCAACAACGGTTCGATCAGGGATAACATCCTTTTGATGAAACGCTGCGACCGCCGCTCATAATAATCCGCCAGTTTATATAATCCCCTTTCCGTACGGCCGGATTCCGCACCAACCGCCACCATGCTGACAACGGTCTCCGGGAAATAACTATTGCTGGCCAAGGCCGCCGCCAGGCTTTTTCCGTCCTGTACGCCCGCTGCCACTTCCTGAACCTGCTGCCTTAAAACTTGATTATCCATGATCCGGGCTACCGACTCCAAAGCCGCCAGGATTTCAACCCCGCTTTCCAACAGGGTGCCCAACGTCCGGGCGAAACGTCCCAATTGAATATCTTTGAGAAAAATCCCTAACATAGGTATTTTCAGTTTCAGGCGATCGATCCAAAGTTTGCCCTGCGGGGTCTGATTCAATTTCCGAAAATAAGCGCCTCCCCCTCCGGCCAACAAAACAAATAGCCACCAAAATTTCACCATAAACGCACTCAGGTTCATCAGGATAACGGTCGGTAAAGGCAGGGCCTGATTGAGATCAGTGAAAATCAGCGTGATCTTCGGAATGACCCATGTCAGTAAAACGAAGATCGTAATGATACTAACCACAACGATCAGGGCCGGATAGATCAGGGCGGTGGTGATCTGGCCCCGGATCTCCTGATCCCGTTCCGAGAAATCCGCCAGCCGGCTCATGACCAGATCCAGATTCCCCGCGACTTCCCCCGAACGGACCATATTGATATAGAGCATCGGAAAGACATCCGGGTACTGGCTTAACGCCCGGGAAAATGATCCCCCGTCTTTAACGATCGCGATCATCTGCTGCACGTCCTCTTTAAATGAGGCATTCCGGATCTGACGCTGAACGATCGTCAAAGACTGCAAAAGTGAAACGCCCGACCCCAACAAGTCGCTCACCTGACGAGTAAACATTATCACTTCACCCGGAGGAATCCGCTGGCCGGTTAGAAATCCGCCTGCAAGCGCCGGCTTTTGAGTTCTTCGGACCTCACGCTGTGGTTTCTTTTTGATATAAACCGGAGATAACCCGCGTTCCAAGATCTTGGAGATCGCGCTTTCGGGATTTTCTGCTTCGATCATACCCTCAACCGTCTTCAGAGGGCCCTGTTTGGCTTTATAAATGAATTGCATGCGGATGTTTTATTGGCTGTTTAATATGCGCCGCAAGTGACATGTAACAACGTTGCGGAATATTCCGATGCCTTGTCACATGTGACATTCAACGCCGCTAATTCTCTTCCTTCGTCACCCGGATCACCTCTTCGGGTGTTGTTAAGCCCTGGCGCACCTTCTCCCATCCATGCCGCAAAAGTGTCTTCATGCCTTGTTCCAAGGCCTTTTTCTTGATCTGTCCCGACGACGCACGGGTATTGATCAATTCACGAATATCTTCCGTCAAGGGCAGGAATTCATAGATGCCCTCCCGCCCGTAGTAACCGCTGTTGGTGCAATAATTGCAGCCCTTGCCTTCATAAATAACAACACCCTCCGTGTCTTGAGGTGTTAATCCGAAATCGTGAATGATATCCGGAGTCAGTTTTCCTTCGGTTTTACAACGCGGGCAGATCAAACGGATCAAGCGCTGCGCAATGAAACATTCAACAGCGCTGGAAATTAAATACGGTTCCACCCCCATATCGATCAAGCGGGTGATTCCGCTGACGGCATCGTTGGTATGCAACGTCGAAAAGACCAAGTGCCCGGTCAGGGCGATCTGAATGGCGATCTCAGCCGTTTCCAGATCGCGGACCTCGCCGACCATCATGATATCCGGGTCATGGCGCAGCATCGAACGCAGCCCCCGGGCAAAGGTCAAACCGATGACCGGATGAATCTGCACCTGGGTAATGCCTTTGAGTTGATATTCGATCGGGTCTTCGATCGTGATAATCTTGCGGTCCGCCTTGTTGATCCGCGATAAACAGGCGTAAAGGGTCGTGGTCTTGCCGCTGCCGGTCGGCCCCGTGACATAAATAATCCCGTGCGGCTTGTGGACCAAACGGTCGAGATAAGTCTGTTCCTGGGCGGAAAGTCCCAGTTCGTTCATATTGTATAATTTCGCCGACGATAAAATACGGATAACCGTGCTTTCCCCGAATTGGGTCGGCAAAAACGATACGCGCAAGTCCAGGTCGGTATTCCCGATGCGAACCTGAAAACGCCCGTCTTGAGGCAGACGTTTTTCGGCAATATTCAATCGCGACATGATCTTGATGCGGGAATTGATGGAATCCTTGAAGTGAAATAGGGTCCCCGGGACCTGGGCATCCCTGAGGATCCCGTCAACCCGGTAGCGGACCAACAGATCATTCTCAAACGGTTCGATATGAATATCCGTTGCCCGCTGCCGGTAGGCCTCCATCAAAATCTGATTGATAAATTTTCCGATCGAGGCCTCGGAATCGATCTCGGATATATCGGTGATCTTAGTCTCAACCGTGTCCGGGGGCTGGACAGCATCCATCATACGGGCGATCGTTTCTGCTCCCACCCCGTAGTACTTGCGCACCGCCTCTGCAATATCCTTCTCGCTGGCCAGGACCGTTTTAATCTTAAACGGCACGATCAAACTGATGCCGTCGATAATATTGATATCCAGGGGATGGGAAGTCGCGACCGTTAAAACGTCTTCTTGGAATTCAACCGGGATAACTTTGTAATAAATGGCGAATTTAGCCGGGATACGGGCGATTACCTCGCGGCTGATATTGATATTGCGGAGATTGACGAATTCTACCCCCAGCTGGCCGGCTAAAAGCGGCATGAACACCGACTCTTCGTCAACAAAGCCGAGGGTCATCAGGGTAACACCGAGTAGCTCCCCGGTCTCACGCTGTTTTTTCAAGGCGATTTCCAGCTGTTCTTCGGTGATCAAACCGTTCTGAACTAGGATTTCGCCCAGACGTTTTTTAGGTTGATTCTCGACCATTGGTTTCTGGTATTTCTTATTTATATCAGTATATTATATCGTCCGTGCGCTTTCAATAAAGAAGGTCCGATTTGTGGAAGGGCAGGTGAAAAACATGGGAGGATGATCATGCGCGCGAATGGTTTGTCACGATTTCGGCTCTTCGGTCTTGACCGGTCCATTTCTTTCCGTGACCAGGACCCTGGCGAGCTGATGGGACGTCTTGACCATCCCGTATCCGCTGACAAAAACATAAATGCCGACCTGCAGGTGAAAATAATTATTCTCCAATAAATCAAGAACGATAATGATGAATCCGATCAAGATAGAGAAGAAACCGCAGATATCACAGATTGTACTGAGTCTTTCCAAGGCTACCCGATTTTCCGCTTGCATGGGGGGCAACTCCTTTAATGTGATGGATCATGACCTGACCAAACCCGGGCTGACATAATGATACTTTTAGTTTAGCATAAGCCCGCTGGGGCTGACAATACCCGTGAGATGAAAATATCAAGATTCTTATCAAATATAAAAACATATTCTGTTGATTCTGACCGCAGACCATGTAAAATGTAGATATCTATTTCTCCTCTTCAGACTTTGACCCGATAATTAACGATGATTGCCGATACTTTTTTGTCCTACAAACAATGGTTTTCCGATTATGTGCGTCCCTTCCAGGGCAGCGATCCTGTCAATGAAAACATTCGCTTGAAAGTTGACCACACCTGGCGTGTTTGTGACGAGATCACGCTCTTAGGCCGCAACCTGGGATTATCAGGCCGGGAACTCATTTTGGCCCAAATCTGCGCTCTCTTTCACGATATCGGCCGCTTCGAACAATTTAAGCGTTATGCGACCTTCGCCGACTACCGCTCTGAAGACCACGCCCGCCTAGGGATCACTATCCTTGAGAAACAAAACGTCTTCCACCGCATGCCGGACTCGGACAAACACGTCATCGTCCAGGCCATCGCCTGTCACAACCGCGCCCGGCTCCCGGACGGCCTCAAAGATCCGGTGCGCTTTTACACCCGTTTATTACGGGACGCGGATAAACTCGATATCTGGCGTGTCGTGGTTGAATATTATCTGCGGCGGGACCGCCAACCCAATGCGACCATCGAACTGGATCTCCCAGATACCCCTGGTATTTCCCCAGAGGTCCTCAACGATCTTAAGGCCGGCCGAATCGTGGTCCGGGAACACATCCGCAATCTCAACGACTTTAAACTGCTCCAGATCGGATGGATCTACGACATTAACTTTCCCAAGACCTACCATTTGATCAAAGAACGCAACTATCTCGGCAACATCCTGGACAGCATCCCCGCCTGCCCTCAACTGGAAGAAATCCGTTCAACCGTCCAGGATTTCCTCAAACAAAAGCTATCCGATCAATAAGCCTTTACCTGCATCCGCACAAAAACGACATGTTCAATCCGCTGTGTCTTGGTGCGTTGCCGTTGAAATACCCGTCCTAAAAAAGGCAGGTCTCCGAGCAGCGGGAGCTTGCGGGTCATCTGCACCTTGTCCTCTTCGAACATCCCGCCGATCACCGCTACCGTATCCGAACTGAGTTTCAGCAAGATCGCATTGGGCTCCTGCCCCGCCTGGCGATGGGTTGGCAAATCGGGACGTTCGACCTTAAGCGACAATGACTGGTCCAGATGCACCACCGGAATTAAACGAAATCCCAGTTCCTGCGGGAGGGACGAGCCTTCAGATTCATCTTCATCGCTGGACAAAGCCCTGCCTGCGGCTTTGGGGGATTTATCCAAATCCAAAGATATCGTTTCCCCCGAAAAAGTGATGTGCAGAAAAATTTGATTCCCGGTGACCGTTGTCATCGACGGCCCGGAGGTCAGCTTCATCTTTCCGACGGTATCCATGGCTTCCATCAATACGTCGTAATCCTCCCGACTGATACTGCCGACGCTGACATCCTTGTCTGCCCGGGAAAGGGCCGATTCCTCATCCGTCATACAGCGGTAGTCGGATACGATCGCCTCCCAATCAATGCCGCTCTGATATTCTTCGGACAAGACAACGCGCACTGTTTCGGTTTCGATCGCGACCTCATGAGGCACATCCCAGTCTCGGATCATTTTCTCCACCTGCTCCAGCTTCCCCTTCGTATCCCAAACAATAACCGTACCCGTCCCCGCATCGAAACGGGCATAACCGCGGCCCTCGGTCAACACCGTCATGATCTTCTCCATCACTTCATCCCCCGGGGCATAGACAAGAGGAAACTCTTTCTTCCTGATCTCAACATCCTGCTTAGCGATCAACTTTTGCATCTCTTCCAGATTGCCGGGAGTATCGGTCAGAATTAATATCTGGGGCTTGCCGGTGGCAACAACCCGGCCGCGGGCCCCTTTCAATTCCAGCAAATCATCGAGGATCTCATCGGCTTCAATATTCTTCAATTGAATAACCACTGACTTAAAATTTTTATCAAAAGTATAACTATATTCTTTCTCAAACGTAGCGGCGGTCATGATGCGGACCCCATCCTCCTTTTCAATCATAGCCAGATCATGCCGGTCCAGCAAAACCTTCAGGATATCCCGCACCGCAACAGACTGAAGGGCTAAAGTGGCATAGCCCCAGACTTCGGCATCGACCTGGATCGGTAATCCCGATATCCTCTCAATAATCCGGAATGCCGCAGGCAAATTTTTATCTTGCAGTTCGATGTTAATAACTTTTTCCAGCAGGAATTCCGGATCAACCGGTTCCTGAACTGCCGATTCCGGTTCGACCTGCGGATCCGAAGTGAGTTGAGCGCCAACAGATTCTGCCTTCTCAGAACCCATTTCATTTGTTTGCTTTTCATTAAGAAGAATACCGGTCCGATCAAGAGCGTCCAAGGCATCCTTCACAACGACATCCTTATCCTCGGCCTGCTGCCCAAGCGCCGGACCAAGACACAGGCCCAGGATCGTCAGCGCCATGGCCATCCGTTGGCCGTACCGCGGCCGATACGATCCGGTTAAATATTTATCTGTGAATAACTTCACAAGATCATTCCTCCAAATACAATGCCTTCTTGATTTTAGTCATCTGATCTTGACGACGGGGATCCGACGGATAGCGTTTGATCAGCTCCTGCTCAATCTCCCACGCTTCCTTTAGCCGGCCCAGCTGCTGCAGAATCTCCGCTTTCGTATCGAGATAAGCGTAGTTCTGAGGATCATGGTTAAGGGCCCGGTTGACCAGGTCCAAGGCCTGCCCCAGATTCCTCCCCTGTTCGGCATAAAGCCAGGCCAAATCATTATAAGACGGATCATGGTCGGGATGGGTGTCAATACTTTTTAACAGGAGCTCTTCCTTTTGCGGGTCCGTCAACTGAAAAAAACGCACCTGGTATTCAAAATACAGCGGATTGGAAACCAGCACCATGATTAAAGGAATCACGGTCATCCCAAAATTAAATGCGTAATGGGTCACGATGGACGGTATGCTGGAGCCGGTCCAGGCGCGCAAAACAGTCAAAACCAGGCCTAACGCCGTCACCGCCGCAATCGCCACCCAATCCCCCCAGTATTGATCATAATGCAACAGGGCGAAAACAGCGGCAATAATCCCGACGGCAAAAACTTTTCCTTTCAGCCGCGAAAGCACGTAAAAGAAAAATCCCCGAAAAATAACCTCTTCGAAGAAAGGGGCCAATAGGACGGCCATAATAAAAAAAGCGAAAAGGATTCCGAATGATTCCGTCGAAGCCAGCATATTATGAAAAGGAGTCGACGGTTGGTGGGCGCGTGACATCATGATCCAGGCGGACACCCAGGCAAACAGGATCCCGGTCGCCAGCGGGATAACCCATAACCGCCAGCCGGATTGACGGTTTGTCCGGAGCCCCAGGAGATCGTGATAACGACATCCGGGATAAAAACGGCTGATCCTGTAAATCAGCCACAACATAAAGCCCGAAGAAAATAATGCAACCAGCACCGTGCGCCCCAAGGGAGCATCGCTAAAAGGCATGATCGGGGCTAAGACTTCTATCAGTACCGCAAAAATGATCATGCCGGCGATCCAAAATAAAACCAGGCCGCATGTATCCGAAAGCATGCTGAGCCGAGAATCCGCAAAATCCATCCGTATCCCTTTACGGGATAATTTGTAATAAAAATGAATCCGGCATGTCAGATAAATCGTCAGCAAGAAAACCATCATCAGTACCGGCAGTCGCCCGGTCTGTCCGGTTAGCTTGGAAAACCAGATCAGAAACAACAAGGCCACACAAACCGCGCCACCATGCAGCAAGGAAAACGAGAAACAAGTTTTAAATAATTCGCTGTCCCGCCTTTTCAGCAAAACCAAATCCATGATAATAATGGCCCAAAATAATATCGCACCAAAAATCATAAGCAGCTATTCTTGTTAAGGATTGAGCATTGTCAATGTGTAGTGGATCTTACCCTAAGCAACCTTTGTAAATTTGGCAATAAAGAACCCTTCCATCGTGGCTGTCGGCAAAATCCGCATGCACCGCGATACACGCGCATCGTATATCCTGCCTTGCCAGGCGGTCAACGCCGGGTAGGTCGGGACATCCGGATAATGTGCCGGTTGAATTTCAACCCGACCTTCAGTCTTCCTCAGTAACCAGTCGACCACGGCCTCATTCTCCTCCGGGGCAAACGTACAAGTCGAGTATACCAGAATCCCGCCCTTTTTCAATAAGCGTGCCGCATTCAGCAACAGGCCTTTTTGCTTGCGTGCCATCTCCCTGATCTTGCGTAGGCTCCAAAAGGCCTGGGTCCTTTTATCATCGGCCCGGAAACGGCCTTCCGCGCTGCAAGGCGCGTCAACCAAGATACGGTCATAAAGCTCCCGATCGCGAAATCGCCGTCCGTCTAAGCATACAGCCCGGGCATTAGTGACCCCCAATAAACTCAAAACGGATTTCAATTTATAATATCGCCGGCGGATCGCCTCAACGCATACCAAATCCCCCCGGTTATTCATCATAGCCGCGATCTGAGAGGCTTTGCTGCCCGGAGCGGCGCATAAATCAAGCACCCGTTCTTCCGGCCTTGGATCCAGGATCAAGGCCGGCAACATACTTGACAAGGATTGGATATAAATCAATCCATCCGATAAAAAACCCGCTGAATCAAGTTGTTTGGCGGTTTGATTTTCTAATACCAAGGCATTCGAAATGCCAGGGACCAGGCCATATCCGATTTTAAAGTCAGTGAACTTTTTCTGAATTTCAGCAAAATTTTCTTTTAAGGTATTCACACGAACGTTCAACAATACTGACTGGGAAAAAGTTGCAACAATCTTATCAAATAGAGACTCCCCGACAATAAATTTGAGCCTTTCTGCAAATCCTTTTGGAATAGGCATAGCCATATTAAAATTTTTACTTATTTGCATATAATTAATAAAAATACTATACTTTATATGGTAAGAAAATGAAACCTTTTTCTCCCCCCAAAGCCCAGGTTACGATTGAAACCACAGCCCTGGCTGTCCTGGCCATCATCGCGCTGCTGGTCATGAGCTCGTATGTGGTCCGGGGCATCAATGCCTATTTCAAGAAAAGTCAAGATACGGTCAAAGACTCCTTCCATGAGACCATGCTTCAATCCGGACAGCTGACCGGCCCGGAGTGCACTTGCGAAGAAGAAGTGTCTGAAGATTGCGGAGTAGGGAATTGTTCTGCCTATGAAGAGCTTGTCAGTTATGTCTGTTCCCCGCCGGAATGCCCGGTCCCGGCGAGTTATTGCCGCATCAACCGCGATAAATGCTGCCGGACACCAGACGCCTGTGCGGCGCACGGCTGCCCCAACGGTCAACGCGCCTTCCTCACCTCCTGCCCGGGCGAAACCCCGGAAACCTATGAATGCGAAACCGACAATGATTGCCTCCTATGCTGTGATGCTACGGCACCGGAAATAATTAATAACCCCAATCTGGCGGAATATTGTGACTCCGAGGATGATGATCCGGTTTGCCCAGCTAGTTTGAAAGGCGACTACGCCTATCTGGTCAATACGGGATTCACTTTCGTGGAGGATCATGTCGGGGGCGATCCAGCCGCGGGGAACGGCTGTACCGGCGCCCCGTGTGAACTTATCTGCAAAGATCCGCTAGCGCCTCAAAACGGGTCAGAGCCGGAAAGAGGGTCTATTTGCGATTGCGAACCGCCTGATGTTTGGGATAATGAACTACAGGAATGCGTCTGTGTCGTTCAACCGCGATATGGATGGGTCCAGAAACCGGAAGGCGTTTGGAAGAGGAAAAGTTGTGAAACATTGTGTGAAGAACACGGAGGTGAATCCGCTCCCGATCCAAATGGGATGGTATGTCTTTCAGGTGAAAACCAACTCTGTTCCGGTGTCATTCAAGAAAACATTCGTTATTGGTGGGGCACTTGGGGATCATGCGCCCATAACACTTATAGCACCTACGAAAGATACTATGATGGGAGACTTCGGCAGGGGTGGTACTGTTGGCACTCTGGCCAAACGAAGGATTATGATGATACGGACCGCACGGTGGCTTGTCATTGTTATCTGGGCCTGGCCTGTGGGTGTAGGGCCCAATATACGCCAACCCATAATTTCGTATACCCGGGTCAATTGATCGGTAATATGTGTTATCCCACTTCTTGGTTTATTACCTGGGAGGGCCGTCAAATCGCTTCAGGGACTTGTACAAATTATAATTGTCCCGATTATCATGCGGAGGGATCGCATTGTTATGTGAGAGGTCCGACTTCAGATGAGGAAATGTTTGTGAATCTCAATCCGGATGAAAACAGACTTTATGAACTTGTGTCGCAAGAGGGGGATGAAAATTTAATGTCCCGTGTCGTTGATTGGCTCACCCTGACCACTTCGGCGGAAAGCCAGATGTCCGGATGTTTTATTAGTCTTGGCGTCTGCCGGTGGGAAGGCGCATGTCCCCCCTAGAATGGAAACAGCTCGCTTTACCCCTTGCCCTTTCAGCCACATCTTGAAAACTCTCCTTCATCCGTTTCTTCTATAATAAAAGAGTGCCAGGTATCTTTGTTCTTTGTGTTATACCTGGCACTCTTACTTTCTTTATCACACCTTTATCCCCTTACGCATAGGTTGGGGATGAATACGGCTGGGGCGTTATCGACGGACTCGGTTCAGGCTTCGGCGTCGGGGTCGGCTTGGGCGTCGGGGTCGGCGTTGGCGTCGGAGTCGGCGTCGGAGTCGGCGTTGGCTCAGGAGTCAGTTCCGGACTCGGTGACGGATCCGGTATCGGGGTCAGAGTGGTCGCGCTCGTAATAGCCCTGGCTGATTCATTACCCTCAGCATCATACGCACTCACTTGGTAGGTATATGTCGTGGACGGCCGCAGACCGGTTTGGGAGCTGGTCGTTGAGCTGGTTTCGCTCATTCCGGACCTACCGCTATAGATTCTATATCCGACAACTCCGATATTATCCTCTGAAGCATGCCAGCTTAAATCAATTCTGCTGGTCGAAACGGCAATGGCCTGTAGGTTCGCAGGCACACTCGGCGCTTCCGTGTCCAATGCCACTAGTGGATCTGTCCCATTATCTACCTCATCCCCGTCAGACACGCCATCATGATCGGAATCCGAATCCGTTGGTTCTGTCCCATACTCAAATACTTCCTCACCATCAGATAAACCATCGTCATCTGTATCCGGATCATCCGGATCTGTCCCAAGAGCTGCTTCTTCGTCATCTGTTAAGCCGTCACCATCCGTATCCAAAGGCGGTTCCGGCGGGGAAACATTTGTCTTACAAGAGCCAATTGCAAAACAACCAGCCTCATCATCAGCCGTTCCCCCCCGACCGTCCGGACCTGCCCATTTCCTTTCAAAAGGATCGGGACAGCCATTTTGAGGCACTTCCGTTCCATACTTATTATAAAGACGGGAAGCACAGGATACGTAGTTCTGATCCGAATCAACACAATAGTTAGAATATCCCATAGGCACAGTGCCATGACAATCCTGTATTGATTCCGCGTAGCCCCATAATTCTTTAACAAGGGGGCCGTCTCCATCATAATTTGGATATTCACACTCGCAATGGCCTGTCGGCGTGGGCGTTGGTGGTACTGGTGTCGGGGTCGGATTCGGGACGCAGGAGTAATTATCACAATGTGTGGCGGGATCCTCACATTCACACGTGCCGCCGCATCCATCGTCGAGACCGCACCATCCATCTCCTCCGCTGTCCCCGCATTCAGGGACACAAGGCGGTGTCGGCGTTGCTGCAGAGCACGTCCCTGATTCATCATCCCAGGTATAACCGCAGTATTCACAGAGACAGTCTTCGGAACCGGATCCGCCGGGACAACCCATGTCTTCGACAGGGATATCGCAACTATCCGGCGGTGGGGGCGGCGGATCTTCACCGCACGTTCCTGCTTCATCATCCCAGGTATAACCGCAATATTCACATTGACAGTCTTCGGAACCGGATCCGCCAGGACATTCCATGTCTTCGACAGGCATATCGCAACTGTGATCCGGCGGTGTATCATCAGGATCCAGCGGGTCGGTTCCTGCTTCTTCTTCCTCCCCGTCAGTGGCCCCATCATCATCCGAATCAGGATCCAGCGGATCAGTTCCATGCTCTTCTTCCTCACCATCAGGCACTCCATCACCATCCGAATCAGGATCCAGCGGATCGGTCCCACGCCCCACTTCCTCGCCGTCAGGCACTCCGTCCCCATCCGAATCAGGATCCAGCGGATCGGTCCCATACTCTTCTTCCTCGCCATCAGGCAATCCGTCACCATCCGTGTCAGGATCCAGCGGATCGGTCCCTAAATCTTCTTCCTCGCCATCAGGTAATCCATCGCCATCCGAGTCGGGATCAAGCGGATCGGTTCCTAAATCTTCTTCTTCACCGTCCGTTAAGCCGTCATCATCGGTATCCGGATCCAAAGGATCTGTTCCGTTCTTTTCTTCCTCATCATCAGGGACTCCGTCCCCGTCACTATCCGGATTCTCGGGGTCGGTTCCGTTATCCTCTTCTGCATTATCCCCTATACCGTCTCCATCCGTATCTTTACTTTCGGTAGGGTCATCGGGGAAGGCATCTTCAGAATCAGGCACTCCGTCTCCGTCCCTGTCCGGAAAGCAAGGGGAACTGTCAAAGTGGCAAGGAAACTCGTCACCACGGTCAAAGCATCCTACCGGGATATCCAAATCGCCCCATCCCGCCTCCTTACATGTCAGCCCTTGGACATTCGCCCCGTCACATTCCTCGCCATAACGGAGCTCAATCACCCCGTTCCCGCACGGATGTGAAATACAATGAGACGTATCAAAATAACAGTCATCGTCACAGCGCAACTGACCGCCGATGAACTGTTCATCATCCTCGCATTTCAATCCGCCGAGGTCAGGAAAATCGCACTGTTCGCTTTCATCGTCGATCCGCCCGTTCCCGCACGGCCATTTACAGATCTGGTCATCCCAGGTGCAGCCGTTATAATTACCGTAATTATCCGTGTGATTCCCGGGGAAACATCCAACCGGCATTCTGATATTCTGCGAATATCCCAAAGCCTGACAGTTTGTTATATTACCGTCACATTCTTCATTCCCGTTGGTTCTCCCGTCTCCGCAGACAGGGTCATCAAAGATGTCATCGATACTTCCTGAAGTGTTCCCACTATGATCAAAAGCGTCCACCGTAATTCGGGGTGATGTTACGGTGACTCCCATGCCTCTTTGCGTAATATAGTAATGCCCGTTTTGTTCAACAATTTCATACTGAGCCGGCAAGTTAAATCTCCAATGCGTCACCTCCGGCGCTGCAATCGGTCTAGCACCAGGACCGGTAACCGGTTGAGGACCAATTGATAGTTGGATAGGTCCCATAAGATTGGGTAACGCCAGTTGAGCTTGATCTTCCGTCTCTTCTTCCTCCCATTCGTCCCATTCCATATACACTTGATAATACGCTACCCCCACGTTATCTGTGGATTCGTCCCAGGTGTATAAAATGGAATTTGTTTCCGGCTCCATTTTTTCCTGCAAATTGCCCGGGGCGGTCGGCGGCTCCGTATCCGGCAGGCAGCCCGAGAAATCATAATGACATCCGCTGTCATCCCCGGCCGGGTAACATCCCAAACTGCCTACCATGTATCTCAAGGACTCACAGGACTCACCGTTGAGCTCAGAACCGTCACAATCTTCACCATCGTCGATCTCTCCGTTGCCGCAAAGGCCCGTATCTTCGTCCGCATAAAGTGTTTGGGTCTCTATGGCCGGGTCGCCCAACAAAGTATTGGATAAGAGCAGATACCTTACTTCGGGGATCTCGGCATAACCCACATAATTAATTTGGGCATCAGCCGTCATTTCTCCAATGGGAGGAAGTCCCAACGTTGAATTGGCATTCAAGGAATTCGTGATAAGCCCCAAGATAGGATTGCTGTCTGTCCCGCCGGTTAAAGCCTGGTGGCTCGATCCGACCCATGCGACCCCTCCTCCGTCGGGATTGGTAAGCCATGTTTCTGAGATCGGTTCACCTGTAAAATCGGCGGTGTCGGAGGCTGTCGAAAACATGATCGACGGACTGGTTTCATTATTAAGTTCTCCGATATCATTAATTCTGACATATCCGGCACCGGTTTTCAGACTGGAGGCATTGCCCTGATCGTTGTGAATAACAAACTGGTATCCTTTGTTAATGGCATCAATGGCCTGGATGGGATGAACATTACTGTCGTAACTGTTTATCTGCAACCGTTGACCGACTTCGGGAAATGTCATGGTGATCCGAGGATCTGGATCAGTTGCCTCATCGCCCCCAAGGACAAGCGCTGTGCCGGCATAATTAGACAAATTTGATTCATAACTCAACACCTTGTTCACAAAAGCCTCGGCTTCGTCACGGCTGGCCACCGGCGCTCTACCGACAAAAATATCCGGATACAAATCAACCGTATCGGCATCCGTTGCGAAAAGATAATCCCTGTTACTATCCCAGGTCCCGTCCAGGTCCGAATAATACAAATCACTGGGATAATTATCAAAATACAACCGCCTGGAACCGTCGCTATCACTGGTCGCAACATTGACATACCTGGCCGGTATGATGTTGCTGTCTCCGCCCAACAGCACCCATGTCAATCCGTATCCCACATGCATCTTTTTAATATAATTCCTTATTTTTTCAGCGGTATCACGGCCGGGCATCTGGCTTCGGATACTCTCTACAGATTCAATTTGCACGGCCTGACCTTTCGAAATCTTGAGATCAACCAAAGGACCAAACACCCCGCTGTCTTTCAGGGCCTGACTGGTCACGATCAAATAATCAACGGCCTGAGTCTGGATCGGGGCTACCTGAAGCGTGCTAGAGGAAAAACCCGGGGTGAACGTTATGGTCGGCACGACCGGCGACACGGGCTCGGTCTCCGTCACTCCCATATATTGATCGATATTCTCGGGATTCGAAAGTACACTCTTGAGAAATTGCCTGATGCATTCCTGGCTGATAGTGGATTTCATCTGGCAGGGATTATTATCCGTTTTAAGGACGGGCCGCTGAAATGGATTTAAAGAAAGCATCGATTTTGGTCCTGACCAAAGGGCTGATAACAAGGTCGGTCCTGAGCTAACGGTTTGGTCTTTCTGAATGACGGCCAACCTGACTCTTTGGTGCAAGGTCAATTCTTGAGTATCAGGCCGGTATTGTAACGGATATAAATGAATCGTAACGACCGGGATTCCGCTCAAATTCCCTGTCTTCGCCAAAGAAACGATGTGTGCCGGATAATCTTGATCCGAACCGTATACCTCCGGGTCCGGTGGGGTCCAAGGACAAACCTGATCTTCCAAGCATAAGGCTTGAACAGGGAGAAGATTAACTGGCTCTGCAATAGATACGCTGTCATCTTCAATGATTTCAATCCTGTCCAATATCTTATTTGGATCAAGGGCAAAATGCAGGACCTTGACCGGCAATTGCGGTTTACCCGGCTCAAGCATGGAAATGCATCCGGGCAGCTCAATCACATCAAAACCATTAAATTCACTGATCGTTATATCAGCGCTAGAGAATTCGATTTCATAAGAAATCTCATTGTCCGCAGCGGTCATGGTATTGACATGGATTCCTATAAACAAAAAAAGGATACTCAATGAAATAATTAATCGGGTAAATCTTTTCATGATTAAATCTCTTCTTTCTTTATCAGCACTTTATCCCCTTATGCATAGGTTGGGGATGAATACGGCTGGGGTGTTATTGATGGACTCGGCTCGGGCCTTGGAGTTGGCGTCGGCTTCGGCGTCGGCGTTGGTGTCGGGGTCGGGGTCGGCGTCGGTGTCGGCGTTGGCGTCGGCGTCGGCGTCGGTGTCGGCGTTGGCGTCGGCGTCGGGGTCGGCGTTGGCGTCGGCGTCGGCGTCGGCGTCGGTGTTGGCGTCGGTGTCGGTTTTGGTGTTGCAGTCGGATCCGGTTCCGGTGTTGCAGTCGGATCCGGTCCCGGTGTTGCGGTTGGATCCGGTCCCGGTGTTGCGGTCGGATCCGGTTCCGGTGTTGCAGTCGGATCCGGTAGCGGCGTCGGTGTCGCCGGATTATCTGGTACCGGTGTTGTCGATGGTTCAGCTCCTGGCGTCGGCGTTGGTTCCGGTGTCGGTTCCGGCGGCGGCGGTAGTGGTGTTG
>Ga0272441_10003545_pt1 | contig 29551 bp, 24 predicted proteins | sample SSMProp6N_FD_193582 | JGI IMG/M metagenome (GOLD analysis project Ga0272441, IMG submission 193582) | Marine sediment archaeal communities from Little Sippewissett salt marsh, Falmouth, MA, United States - SSM-Prop-6N | ecosystem: Environmental > Aquatic > Marine > Wetlands > Sediment ... | reverse complement strand
GGCCACGACGCCCGTTCGCTCAAGACGGCAGGCGAGAGAGCCCTGATGCTGCGCGGCACCGAGTGGGCTGCCACGGGCAAGGTCACCATCCCACTCCCGCCCGAGCTTCGCGCCGAGCCATAGGTCCCGCTGCACCTTCCCTGCGTTGAGCAAGGGCACGGCATTGCCGTGCCCGTCTCATGGGCGCGTCAGCCGCCCTGCCTTCGAGCGGCCGCCCCGCCAGAGATCGTACTGGGGGTCGGCGTAGCGGGCGAAGAAGGCGGCGAGGCGCTCGTCGAGCTTGCGGCGGGTTGCCGCATGGGCCGGGGCGTCGATCAGGTTCTTCGTTTCGCCGGGGTCGTCGGCCAAGTGGTAGAGCTCGTTCGGGCCGTCGGGGTGGCGGCGGGTGAGCTTCCAGTCGGCTGTGCGGATGGCCCGGGTGTTCTCGAACTCATAGAAGACCAGGTTGTCCCACGGGGGCGCGTCGCCGCGAAGGGCCTGGGCGAAGCTGCGGCCGGGAGAGGGCGGGGTCGTCGGCATCCGGTCCGCCAGGCCGAGGGAGGCGAGGAGGGTGGGCAGCAGGTCGTAGTCGCTCACCATGAGGTCGCAGGTTCGGCCGGCGGGGATGGCCTCCGGGTGGCGGAGGATAAGGGGCACGTGCATGGTCTCGTCGAAGGTGTGGAGGGGTCGGGTGTGGTCGCCCATGCCCCAGATGCCGTGCTGGCCTCCGCCCCAGCCCTGGTCGGCGGTGTAGACGACGAGGGTGCGGCCGTCGATGCCGAGGCGTTCGAGGGCGGCCATCACCTGGCCCACCCCGTCGTCCACGCCGCTGCACTCGGCGGCGTAGCGGCGCATCGCCTTCACGTTGTTGACGAACTGGCGGTTGTTGTGGAGCCAGGGGTGGACGGGCTGTCGGGGGAAGGAGGCCATCGGCTTGTCGGCGTAGTGGGCGGCGTGGCGGTTCCGGGCGGGCCGCAGGAGGCTCTGGCCGAGGCCGTAGGGGCCGTTGTAGGGGAGGAAGAGGAAGAAGGGGCGGTCGCGGTTCTCCTCGATGAACCGGACGGCGTGGTCGGTCCACAGGTCGGTGGTGTAGCGGGGCTCGTTTCGGACCCTGCCGTGGTGGATGATGGGGACGTCGTAGAATGCGGTGGTGTGGCCGTGGGGCTTGGTGATCCAGGTGGAGAAGCCCTCCTGGGGATGGAGGTTGGCGCCCAGATGCCACTTGCCCACCAGGCCGCACGTGTAGCCGGCCTCGGCGAGGATCTTCGGGAGGGAGCGGAACTCGCGGATGGTGGAGTAGGCCTGCGGCCCCATCTGGGCGTGGCCGCCGCGAAGCCAGCAGTGGACGCCGTGCTGCGACGGGATGAGGCCGGTGAGGAAGGTGGCGCGGCAGGGGGAGCAGACGGCGTTCACGCTGTAGGCGCGGGTGAACCGCATCCCCTCGTGGGCCATCCGGTCGATGTGCGGCGTGCGGATGTCGGGGTTGCCATAGCAGCCGAGCGTCCAGGCACCTTGGTTGTCGGTCATGATGACGACCAGGTTCTGTGGTCGCATGGTCTTCTCCGCTGCAATGGCGCGGGCAGGGCGGAGGCACGCCGCCAGTCCCGCAACGGTCGTCTGGAGGAAGTGGCGCCGCGAGATGCCCATCGGGGCTACCCTCCGCCATCCAGACGGCTGGCCAGGGTGGCCACCACCTGGGTGGCCTGGGTTCGGAGCTTGAGCACGACGTCGATCGCGCGGTCGGCGAGGCTGCCGGCGAGGAAGACGTTGGGGATCGGGGTCTCCCAGGTCTTGGGGTTCACCTCGGGGCGACCATCGGGGCGTAGCGGGAGGCCGATGGTCTCACGAAAAAACCGCGTGTCGGGACGGTGGCCGAGGAGGGCGAACACGAAGCGGCAGGGCACGGCGAAGGGCTCCCCGTCGGGCTCGTAGTCGTCCATCGTGCCCTCGGAGAGGTCTTCGGAGCCGGCGTAGCGGACGGGCTGGAGGCCGGCCTCGAAGGGGCGGATGGCGGCCACGATGGTGTTGGCGCGCAGATCGACCTTGCCCTCGTCGACTGCGAAGTCGAGGTCGCGCTTGACGAAGGGCCGGAGGCCGCAGCGGTAGTCCTTCGGCGGGCGGCGCATCGCGAGGACCACGCGAGCCCTGGCCTCCATGAGGCTGAGCGCCGCCCCGACCGCCGAGTTGCCGCCGCCGACCACCAGCACGTCGTGGCCCGTGAAGCGGGTGGGCTCGTGGAACTCCGAGAAGACGTTCGCCCCGCCGGAGCCGGGGACGCCGAGCGCGATCGGCTCCGCCCACACGCCCGTGGCCAGCACCACGCCCCGCGCATGGAGCGTGCGGCCGCCCGTCGCGTTCGGCTCGAAGCGGGTCTCGAATGTGAACGTGCCGTCGGGCCGGGCCTCGAAGGTCCGGACGGACTCCCAAGTGGCCAGCTCGATGCGTCGGGCGCGGACCACGGCACGCAGGTAGGCCAGGTAGTGCTCGCGCGTGGGCTTCTCGCCCCCGGAGACCGGTAGCGGCACCCCGCCGACCTCCATCTCGTCCGGCGGCGAGAAGAACCGCAGCGCGTGTGGGTACTCGAAGAACGACTGCGCCAGACCCGCACTGTCCAGAAGCACATACGACAGCCCGTGGTCCTGGCACGCGCACGCCGCCGAGAGGCCGGCCGGCCCCGCGCCCAGGATCGCAACGTCGATGCTCAACTCAGGGCTGTCCCTCATGGCGTCTCCTGCTCTGTGCTTCGGATGCCGTATCGTACAGAGAATGTTCCAGGGCTGCAAGCCGTGGGTGCCGATTGACAGGCGTGGTGAGCGCCACGATAATCGGCGCCACGAGCGTACAGGCAAGGGGCGAGCAAGGAGACGAGCATGCAGTCGTTCAGGACGGCTCAGGAGATTGTGACGGGCGCGGGGGCCGTGAAGTGCGTCGGCGAGCGGGCGGCGGCGCGGGGCAGCCGCGCACTGGTCGTGACCGGTCGCACGGCGATGCGGGCCAGCGGCACGACAGACAGGGTGCTCGGGCTGCTGCGCGACGCGGGCGTGGCGGCGGCGGCCTTCGAGGCCGTGGAGCACGACCCCGACGTGACGACGGTGGATGCCGGCCGCGCGCTGTGCCGCGAGCGGCAGTGCTCGGTGGTGATCGGTCTGGGCGGCGGGAGTGCCATCGACGCGGCGAAGGCCATCGCGGGTCTGGCCAACGAGACGGCGCCGACCCGCGAGTTCCACGAAGGCCGCCCCATCGAGCAGCCGGCCCTCCATCAGATCGCCATCCCCACCACCTCGGGCACGGGCGCCGAGGTGACGAAGAACGCGGTGATCACCGACCGCGAGCGGGCGGTGAAGAAGAGCATCCGCACGGACTCGATGATGCCCGCCGTGGCGATTGTGGACCCCCAGCTTACCCTCTCGTGCCCGCCGGGCGTCACCGCCGCATCGGGCATGGATGCCCTCGTGCAGGCCATCGAGGCCTACACATCCGTGCATGCCACCCCCATCACCGATGCCCTGGCCTTCGACGCCGCCCGCCGGCTGAGCCGGTGGCTCCCGACGGCCTACGACGATGGGGCGAACCTCGAGGCCCGCGAGCAGTGCGCCTGTGGCAGCCTGATGGCGGGCATGGCTTTCGCGAACGCACGCCTCGGCGCGGTTCACGGTATCGCCCATCCACTCGGCGCACGCTACGGCCTGGAGCACGGCGTCGTCTGCGGTCTCCTCATGCCGCACGTGATGCGCCTGAACCGCGACCACGTGGGCGACAAGTACCGAAGGCTCTTCCACGTGGTGGGTAGCGACATCATTGCGTTCGTCGAGGGATTGGTCGAACGCTTCGGCCTCGCCGCCGCGCTCGACGGGGTCACCATCCCCCGCGAGGACTTCCCCGCGATCGTGGCCGAGAGCATGCCCTCCGGCTCGCTGAAGGCCAACCCAAAGAAGGTGACCGCAGAGGACGTGCAGGCCATTCTCGAGGCCCTGCTCGGCTGAGCAGGGGAATGGAGCGACATCGCATGACGCATGGGCTGGCAGGTCTCGCCGTGCTCGCCGCCGCAGCAGTGGCGGTGGCGGGGGAGTGGCGCGACAACTTCGGTGGCCCGAAGCTCCACGAGCGATGGACGTGGCATGTGCCCGTGCCCGGCCCCACGATCTCGCTGGCCGCGCGGCGCGGCTGGCTGCGGCTCACCGTGCCCCAGGCGCCGAGGGGCTTCAACCATTGGGTCCGCGTGCAGGACGCCGCAGTGCTGCGAACTCCCGCGCCCGGCGGGGACTGGGATCTGACCGCACGGTTGAAGCTCTCCGCCCACAAGCCGAACTCGAATCTCCACCTCGGGCTGGTGGTCGGCTTCTCGCCCGAGCACGTGCTGGCCTGGGGCCCGTTCCTGAGCAAGGCTCTGTACCCCGAGATGACGCGCCCCGAGATCTGGGCCGAGCCGACCGGCCGGGGCGCCTACCTGCGGGCCGACGTGGGGACGCAGGACCTCGAGCTCCAGATCGCGAAGCGGGCAGAGACCTATCGTCTCCGCCACCGCCGGGCAGAGGAGGCGGCGTGGACGGAGGCGGGCTGCTACCCGAGTTGCGGGGCGTCGCCGCAGTCTGTGGGACTGCTCGGCAAGTCGTTCGCCGCGAATCCCGCGGGTGCGCTCGACGTGGACTTCATTGCCCTCACACCCCACCTTGAGCCTGCCGCTGAGCCGTTCGCGGCGACGGCGGCGATCGGCAAGGTGGGCGAGCGGCTCCCAGGCAGCCAACGAGGCTTCTTCCTCGAGTTCCTCGGCCACTGCATCTTCCAGGGCATCTGGGCGGAGCGGCTGCACAACCGCAAGTTCATCGGCCCGGGCGCCGCCACGGGCATCGTGTGGAAGTGGGAGCCCTTCGGGCAGGCGAAAGACTACGCTCCCGACCGTGCGGAGCCGTATGCCGAGCCGCAGAGCCAGCGGATCGCACTCACGGCCGCGGAGGGCGGAATCCAGCAGCGCGGCCTGGCGCTCGCGAGCGGCTCCACGCATGCCCTCCGCATCGTGGCCAAGGCCATGGGCAGCGTGGGCTCGCTTCGCGTGGCACTCCACGATGCGCGCGGCGCCATCGACGCCCACTCCCTCTCGCTCAAGGGCGCCGACTGGAAGACCCTGACCTGCACGCTGACGGCGAGCAGGGGTGCCCGCGACGCCGCACTGGTCATCGCCGCGAAGGGACCGGGAACCCTCTGGCTCGGCGCCGCCTCCCTCATGCCCGCGGATCACGCCGAGGGCTTCCGACGCGACCTACTCGAGGTCACCCGACTGGCCAGAGCGCCGAGCTTCCGATGGCCGGGGGGCAACATGGCCTCGGGCTACCACTGGCGCGACGGCATCGGCCCGCACGACAGGCGGCCCACCCGCTGGGACCGCGCCTGGAAGGCCTGGGTCTACAACGATATGGGCACCGACGAGTTCATCCGCTACTGCCGACTGCTGGGCGCCGAGCCGTGTATCTGCGTGAACGCGGGCGAGGGCACGGTCTACGAGGCTGCCGCCTGGGTGCAATACTGCAACGGCGCCCCCGATACCCCGATGGGCAGGCTCCGAGCACGCAACGGCCACCCCGAGCCCTACGGCGTGAAGCACTGGGACATCGGGAACGAGATCTGGGGCTCCTGGCAGCTCGGCCACACAGGGCCGGAGCAGTACGGCCTGCGTGCCGTCGAGTTCGCGCGGGCCATGCGGCGGGAAGACCCCAGCATTGTGCTCATCGCCTCCGGCGTGCTCGACAACGGCTTCGAGGACTGGAACCGCCGCATGCTCAAGGTCTGCGGACCCTCCGTGGACATGCTGTCCGTGCACGACTACACGAACTACGACGCCCGTCAGTGTACGGAGGCGGTGTGGCGGCGGGTGGTGGGCGCGCCGCTGCGGATCGAGGGGGCGCTGCGCAACACCGTCCGCATCGCCAGGGAGGCCGCCGGCAAGCACCTGCCGCTGACCTTCGATGAGTGGAACACGGTGCCGGAGCACGGCGCGGGCGGGCACGGGCTGCCCGATGCGCTCTACGCGGCAGGCGTGTTCCACGCCATGCAGCGCTGCGGCGGCGACGTGGCGATCGGCAACCTGGCGCTGCTGGTGAACGTGATCGGAGCGCTCCGCTGCGACGCGACACGCGTGCTTCAGACCCCCGTCTTCCTCGCCTTCCGCCTCTTCGCCGACCACTCGGGGCCGTGGAGCGTGGCCGCCGCGGCAACCTGCCCGCGGCTCAGGGGCATGCCCCTGGTGGATGTGGCGGCGACGCTCTCGGAGGACCGGGGCACGCTCCACATCACCGCGATCAACCGCGACCCGCGACGGCCGGCGCGCATCGCCTGGGCGCTCGGCGGCCTCACGCCGCAGGGCGAAGCCACGGTCACCACGCTGTCGGGACGGGATCCGTGGGCCAGGATGGAACTCGGCGGGCCGGCATCCGTGTCGCTGGTGCGCGAGCGGCTGCCGTGGCGCGAGGCGGCGGAGCGCCTCGTGCCTTCCGCCTCGGTCGTGGGGCTGTCCATCCCGCTCAAGAGCCCCGCTGGCCGATAACCTGCGTAATCTGCTCGCGTGCCTCCTCGGGGCGACCGGCCTCGATGGCGGCGACGGCACTGCGTAGCAGGTTTCCCTGACGCTCCGTGAAGACCATTGGCTCGCCCCGCGCATGTTGCGGGTTGCCCACGAGCGCTGCGGCGATGCGGCGGCACAACTCGTCGAGGCCATCGCCGGTGGCGGCGGAGATGGCGATGGCGTCGGGCAGGTCGGCCGTCCAGGCGGCGAGGCCGAGGTCCGCCTTGTTGAGCACGGCGAGATGGTGGGGGAGGCGGGCTCGGCCGACCAGGTCGGCGGCCGGCGGCTCCGGCTGGGCGCCGTCCAGGAGCAGGAGCACGAGGCGGGCAGCGGCGGCGGCGGAGCGGCTCCGCGCGATGGCCTCCACCTCGATGGCCGAATCGGGCTCGCGCTCGCCCGCGGTGTCCACCAGCCACACGGGCAGGCCCGCGATGGCCACTTCGGTGCTCACCGCGTCGCGCGTGGTGCCGGGCTGGGGCAAGACGATCATGCGCTCCTCGCGGGCCAGGGCGTTGAAGAGGGTGGACTTCCCTGCGTTGGCCGGCCCCACGATGGCCACGGCCGGCGCCTGCCAGAGCGCGCGGCCGAAGCGCTCGGAGGGGAGGAGGTGGCGGAGGGCGTCGGCGGCATGGGCAGGCTCGTCCCAGGGGAGGGCGCCGAGCGCGGCTTCGAGAGCGCCGTTGAGCTGGTCGAGCAGAGCCTCGACGCCCAGCGGCGTGGCGGCGCGGAGAAGGGCCGTGGCGGCTTCGGCACGGATGCGGCTGGGCGCCTGACGGTCGAGGAGCGTCTTGGGCTCCACCGCCGTGGCACCCTGTTTCACGAGGCATTCGAGCACCCGCTGAACGGCCACGATGCCGCCGTGGCAGTCCACCTCCGCCGCGTCGGGCGGCACGAAGCGCACGAGCACCTCATCGACCATCTCCCCATCGTCCACGATGTGCCCGTAGTGAATGCGAGTGGGATCAACCTCGACCAGCGCCCCGCTCCTGGCCCGGAAGACCCGCCCGACGAGCTCCACCGCCCCCGGCCCGACGACTCGCACGACCCCGATCCCTCCCTGCCCGATGGGCGTGAGTATGGCGGTTTCGGGCTCCACGTCGCTCCTCTCCGCTGATTGGGGTCAGATCTTGAATCTGCGGTCACAGCGGCCGCTGGCGATAGGCCTCGCGAAGGCCCTGGAGCGTGAGGTGCGGGAGCACCTCGTGGACGGTGCGGCAATGGGGCGCGAGGAGATCGGCGTCGCCGCCCGTGGCCACGACGGGGGCCTCTGGCCACGGCTCGGCCAGATGCTCGACCAGGCGGTCGACCATGCCGCCGAGTCCCCACAGGAGGCCGGCCGCGATGGCGACCTCGGTCTCGCAGCTCACGGCAGGGGCCGCCGCCGCGGGGTCGACAAGCGGCAGGAGGGCGGTATCGACATGGAGAGCTCGGGCCGACATGCGGAGGCCTGGTGCGATGGCTCCGCCGATGAACTCGCCGTCGGGCGAGACGGCCACGAGGTTGATGGCCGTGCCGAAGTCGACGGCGATGCCGCCACGGCCCGTGTGGTGATGGAGCGCAATGGCGTTGGCCACGCGGTCGGTGCCCACCCTGTGGGGCGACGCGCAGGTGAATCGGATGGGCACGGGCAGCTCGACGCGCAGCTCGAAGACTGGGCAGTCGAGCGTTTCCTCGGCCCACAGGCGCACCTGGGAGCCCACGATGGGATGGACGGAGGCCAGCACGAGCGCCTCGGGTGTGCGGTCGGGCACATCGAGCCCCTCGATATCGTCGACGCTCGTGGCGCGCACGAAGACAGGCTCGTCGCCATCCTCGAAGCCGCCGAGGCGGATGCGTGTGTTCCCGACGTTCGCGGTGAGCAGCATGGGTTGCCTTTCTTGATGAGTCCGTTCTCCCTCAATTCTAGCGCGCGGCCCGCGGCCTGTCCACGCAGGCACTTGCCTTCGCGGTCCGCGGCCCGTATGATACGGCGGCGACCTCAGGAGGAGTGGCCATGGCGACCGATGCGGAGGCGATGCCCGTGCTGATCGATACGCACGCTCATCTGGATGCGCCGAAGCTTGCGCGGGACGAGGAGGGGGCGCTGGCGCGCGCCCGAGCGGCGGGGGTGGGCACCGTGGTGGCCGTGGGGGTGGACATGGAGTCGAGCCGCGCGGCGGTGGTGATCGCGGCGCGTCGGCCCGAGGTGCTTGCCACGGTGGGCGTGCACCCGCACGACGCCTCGGACGTGGCGGCGGGCGACCTGGATGAGCTGCGGCGGCTGGCCGCAGAGCCCCCTGTGGTGGCCGTGGGCGAGTGCGGGCTGGACTTCTTCCGCGACCTGAGCCCGCGCGACGTCCAGCGCCGCGTCTTCGCCCAGCACCTGGCGCTGGCACGGGAGGCCGGCCTGCCCGTGGTGGTGCACTGCCGCGACGCCTACGCCGAGTGCCTGGACATCCTCCGCCGCGAGTGGCCGCCTCCGGTCCGTGGCGTGATGCATTGCTTCCTGGGCGACGAGGCGGTGGCGCGGCAGGCGCTGGACCTTGGCATGGTGCTCGGCATCGGCGGGAGCCTCACGTTTCCCCGCGAGGAGGCCCTGCGCCGGGTGGTGAGCGGGCTGCCGCTCGAGCGGCTCGTGGTGGAGACGGACGCCCCGTACCTGACGCCCCGGCCGAAGCGGGGCAGCAACGAGCCCGCCTACGTGCGATTCACGGCGGAGCGGCTGGCCGAGGTGATCGGCGTGGACTTCGCATGCGTGGCCGAGACGACTACCCGCAACGCACGCATTCTGTTCGACATCCACGATGGCTCCTGATGCAACCAACGCGGCGCCGCCCCGGCGTCCCGCCGACGTGCCCTGGCGGGGTGTGGTGGTGGGTGCGGGCCTGTGCGTGGTGCTCAACGTGCTGGCGGTGCGCAGCTACGCGCTGGTGGATCGCTACAGCGGCTTTGCGGACCACTTCAACACGGTGGGCGTGATCTTCCTTTTCTTCTGGGTTGCGGCGCTGGCGGCTCTGGCCCATTGGGTGCTCGGGCGTCGGCTGCGGGTACTGCGCGAGAGCGACTTGGTGGTCGTGTACGGGATGCTGATGGTGGGCACGGCGGTGCCCACGATGGGGCTGGGCGGCTACCTGTTCCCGCTGACCACGGGGGTGTTCTACTACGCTTCGCCCGAGAACCGCTGGGCCGAGGTGGTGCAGCCTAACGTGCCGCGGTGGCTCGCGCCGGGCAGCCACGATACCATCCGACACCTCTACGAGGGCCTGCCCGAGGGCGGGGCGATCCCCTGGGGCGACTGGGTGGTGCCGCTGGCGTTCTGGACGGTGTTCGTCGTCTCCCTCTACCTGGTGAGCGTGGCGGTGGTGGGGCTGCTGCGGCGGCGCTGGGTGGAGGAGGAGAAGCTGGTCTACCCGCTGGCGATCGTGCCGATGGAGATGGTGGCGGCGGGGGGCCGGCGCGGCGCGTTCTTCCGCAGTGGGATGATGTGGGCGGGCCTGGTCTTCTCCGCCGGGCTCATCCTGTACAACTACGCCGCGGGGCGCCTGGGGCCGGCCAGCGGATGGACGCCGCTCGAGCTCTCGTCGCGGATCGAGTTCGAGCGCTCGGGGGTGGACGTGCTGTTCACCTTCGACACGCTGGTGCTCGGGCTGTCGTATCTGCTGAACCTCGAGGTGTCGTTCAGCGTGTGGGTGTTCCACCTGGTGGCGCTGGCGGAGAAGGCGGCGTTCAACCGCGTGGGCTTCCGCCTGATCGGGCCGGCGGAGCCTCACGCGGCGGGGGGCTCGGCGCTGGCGAACCAGCAGGCGGGCTCGATGCTGTTCCTGGCAGTGGTGGCGCTGTGGCTGGGGCGGCGCTCGATCGTGGCGCTCTTCCGCAGAGACGCGGCTCGACGGGAGGCCGAGCGGGGGCTGGCGGCCCCCACCACGCTACTCGTGTGCCTGGTGCTCGGGCTGGCGGGCACGGCGGCGTTCCTGCGAGCCACGGGCCTGCCCTGGCCGATGGCGGTGCTCCTGCTGCTCATCGGCCTGGGGCTGATGTTTGGGGTCACGCGGCTGCTCGCCCAGGCGGGGGTGGGGCGGATGCGAGCCCCCGCTTCGGCGCCTGCGTTGCTCACCAACCTGGTGGGCACGGCCCCGCTGGGCTCGCAGGGCCTGGGCGGCCTGGGGATGAGCTTCGTGTGGGCGGGCGACATTCAGCTCTTCGTGATGGGCACGCTGGCGCAAGCGACGAAGGTGGCGAGCGAAGCGCGGCGGCGGGCTCGTGGCCTCTTCTGGATCCTCGCTCTCGCGCTCATCGTGAGCCTGCTGGCCTGCTACGGCTCCTACCTCTACTTCGGCTATCGAGGGGGGATGGCGAACGGCTACGGCTGGTACTTCGTGAACTCGCCACGCTACCACTGGGGCTGGATCGCGGACTGCATTATGTATGGTCGGGAGCCGCACTGGGGGCGGACAGCGTTTCTCGGCGTGGGGGCCGGCGTGACGGCGGCGCTCTCGTGGGCGCAACTGCGCTTCGCCGGCTGGCCGCTCCACCCCATTGGGCTGGCCATCGCGATGACGAACACCGTGTGGATCGACTGGTTCAGTATCTTCCTGGCGTGGCTGTTCAAGAAGCTCATCCTGCGCTACGGCGGCCCTGCGGTGTATCGGCGGTCGACGCTCTTCTTCCTGGGGCTCATCGTGGGGAGCTGCGTGGGGCGGGGAACGACGACGGTGCTGGACGCCCTGTTGCCACACTGAGCGACAGGTCCGACACGGCATGCAGTGTTCACTGGGTGAGGACGCCCGAGGCGAGGATCGCCTCGGCCAGGGCGAGGTCCTGGGGCGTGGTGATCTTGAGGTTGAGCTCGGAGCCGGGGACGATGGCGACGGGGTGGCCGAGGCGCTCGACGAGTTGAGCATCGTCGGTTACCACCAGGCCTTCGCGGCTGGCGGCGTCGATGGCTTCGAGGATGAGGCTTCGCCGGAAGACCTGGGGCGTCTGCGCACACCAGAGCTTCGTGCGGTCGATGGTGGCCTCGATGCGTCCGTCGGCAACGCGCTTGACCGTGGGCTTGACTGGCGTGGCGACGATGGCGGCGCCGACCTGCTCCGCGGCCTCGAATGCCTCGGCCACCGCATGAGACGAGACAAAGGGGCGCACGGCGTCGTGGATGGCCACAAGATCGGCATCGGTCGAGACGAGGCCGAGTCCGGCGCGGACTGACTTCTGGCGCGTCGCGCCGCCAGGGACGACGTGGGTGACGGCGAAGCGGGCCTGGAGCTCATCGCCACAGCGTTCGGTCAGGGCGTCGGCATCGTCGGGGTGGACGATGAGGATGGTCTGCACGATCTGGTCGCGGAAGGGCAGGAACCGTTCGAGGGTGTGGATCACGAGGGGCTTGCCGGCCAGTCCGAGAAGCGTCTTGCGTGTGCCCATGCGGGTGCCAAGCCCCGCTGCGGGCAGGAGGAGTGCGACGGAAGGCTTTGACGGGCTGGTGGCCACGGGTGGGGCTCCGGGGGCGGGGCAGCGTCAGGCGGGCTTCCCAAAGATGAGGCGGCCGGAGCTCTTCTGGAGCACGCGGACGATCTCGACATTCACGTCGTTCCCGATACGGCTTTCGCCGTCCTCGACGACGACCATGGTGCCATCGTCGAGGAAGCCGACGCCCTGCTTGGTTTCTTCGCCGCGCCGGACGAGACGGACGGAGAGGGTTTCGCCGGGGATCACAGAAGGCTTGAGGGCGTTGGCGAGATCGTTGATGTTGAGCACGGCGATGCCCTGGGCCTGAGCCACCTTGTTGAGATTGAAGTCGGTCGTGCAGATGTGGGCTTCGAGTTCGCGTGCGAGGTGGACGAGCTTGGCGTCCACGGGGCCGTCGGCGGGATCGCTGTTCTCGTAGATCGAGATGTCAATGCTGCGGGTGCGCTGGAGCTGGTTGACGAGCTCGAGGCCGCGTCGGCCGCGCACGCGCTTGAGTCGGTCGGCGGAGTCGGCGATGGTGTGGAGCTCCTCGAGAATGAAGTCGGGGATGTAGATGGGCGTCTCGATGAAGCCGGTGCGGCAGATGGCGGCGATGCGGCCGTCGATGATGGCACTGGTGTCGAGCAGGAGTGCCCGCGGGCCTTTCTGTTCGCGCTTGAACTCGACGTAGGGGATGACGAAGCGGAATCGGTCGCGCGTGCGGAACACAATCATGGTACACAGGTAGCAGAACATGGCGGTGAGAATGATGCGGATAGCGGAGGTTTGTGCCTCGGCGATGCGGTTGGCCGCCTCGGTGGTCTCCGCCACGGGCGGCGGGAGCACCAGGGTGGTGATCTTCTCGCCCAGGATGGCCAGGAGGATGCCGACGGTGATGCCGAAGACTACGGCCAGGAGGTTGGCCACGGACTCCTTGCCGGTGAATACGACCTCGAGTGTGAGGATGATGAGGAACATGGTGAGGCCGAGCAGGATGCCCCAGAAGGGGTCGAACTCGACGAGCCTGGACGCCTGCCATCCGGCGCCGGCACACACGAGCAGGAAGAACGCGCGTAGAGCCCAGAGGGCCATGGGTCATCTCCCGTCTGCGGGTTCGATGCGAAGGACATTGCGGTACGGGATGCGGACGGTTCCTGTGTCGGTCTGGATGACCACGTCGCCCTCCTCGCCCTCGATGGTAAGGAGGCGGCCGTGGGTGGGGCCTTTGCCGCGCACGACGACCACATAGCGGGTCTGGGACGCCTTCGGGGCGGGCCGGAGCCAGCGGGGGCCGAGCACGGCGGCGAGTGCGATGAGGACGATGGCGAGAGCCGCGCCCGCTGTGATGAAGCGCCGGCGTGGCGAGGCCGGCCTTCGGAGGGGGGCGGCGCTGACGGGGAGCGCCGTGGCCGTGGTGGGGGCCTCGTGGGCGGGCTCGCCCCCGTGTTGGGCGGGCGTGGCCGCCGCCTGGAGGGGGAGGGTCCCCACGGTACCTGGCGGCGGGCCGGGTGGTGCGGCGAGTGCGGCTAGTTCGGGCGTGGGCGTGACTGCGAGCAGATCGGCAGCGAAGGCGGCCACGTGTGAGTAGCGCTCGGCGGGGTCCTTGGCGAGCGCACGGGTGAGGATGGGGTCCAGGCTGCTCGGGAGCGAGGGGGTGAGCTCTCGGGCCGATGGCGTGGGCCGTTCGAGGTGCTGGCGAAGCGTTGCGATGGCCGACTTGCCCTGGAAAGGCACGCGGCCCGTGAGCATCTCGAAGAGCACGACGCCGGCGGAATAGATGTCGGACCGGAACGTGGCGTCGTGGCCTTCGGCGAGCTCGGGGGCCATGTACTCAGGCGTGCCGATGAGGCTGTTGCTCGTGGTCACGGAGTGGTCGTAGCGCGGCTTTGCGAGGCCGAAGTCCATGAGAATGGCGCTGCGGTTCTCATCGATCATTATGTTGGCGGGCTTGAGGTCGCGATGGATGATGCCTGCGGCGTGGACTTTGGCGAGAGCGGAGAGCACCTGGCCGAGGATGCGGATGGCGGCGGCGTGGGGGAGGGTGCCCTGGCGGCCAATGAGGTCGGCAACGGTGATGCCCTCGATGAACTCCATCGCGATGTAGTGGCGGGCGGCATCGACGCCTACGGCGTAGATGTGGACGAGGTTGGGATGGCGGATCTGGGCGAGCGAGGTGGCCTCGCGTTTGAAGCGTGCGACGCACTCGGGGTCGGCGGCGAGCTCGGGCGGCAGGAGCTTGACGGCCACGGGACGATGGAGGGTGGGGTCGGTGGCGAGGTAGACGACGCCCATGCCTCCCTTGCCGATGAGGCGCTCGACGAGGTAGATGCCGATCGACGACGGGAGTGGATGCGGCGTGGCCATGTGCGGGGCCTAGACGTTGATCTTGTAGGTCCGGATCTTGGCGTAGAGCGTTGAGCGGTCGATGCCCAGGATGCGCGCGGCCTCCTTCTTGTTGCCGCCCGTCTGGCGGAGGATATGCTCGATGTGCTGGTGCTCGACGTCGTGGAGCGAGGCGAGCGGCGCGGGTCGGGCGGCGGGTCCCGTGGTGAGCTCGGGGGGCAGGTCGTCGGCGTCGATGACGGGTTTTTCGGAGAGCGCGACGAGTCGCTCGACCACGTTGCGCAGCTCGCGCACGTTTCCCGGCCAGTGCGCCTTGCGCAGGACGGCGCGTGCGCTATCGGTGAAGCCGACGCCCCGGCGGCCGCACGTGCGGGCGAATTCGGCGAGGAAGTGGTCGACGAGAAGGTCGACGTCGTCGCCGCGGTCGCGCAGAGGGGGCAGGTGGCAGGTGAGGATGTTGAGGCGGTAGTAGAGGTCGCGGCGGAACTCGTCGGCCTCGACGAGCTCATCGAGGTTGCGGTTCGTGGCGGCAAGGACTCGGGCATTCGAGGTGCGGTCGGCGACGTCGCCGATACGTCGGAACTCCCCTGACTCGATGACTCGGAGGAGCTTGCCCTGGCTGGCGAGCGGCATCTCCGCGATCTCGTCGAGGAAGAGGGTGCCGTTGCGTGCGAGCTCGAAGCGACCGGCTCGGTCGTCGTGAGCTCCGGTGAAGGCGCCCTTGACGTGGCCGAAGAGTTCGCTTTCGAGGAGCGTCTCGGTGAGGGCGGCGCAGTTGAGCGCCTCGAACGGGCCTTTGGCGAGGGGGCCGGAGTAGTGGATGGCGCGTGCGACGAGCTCCTTGCCCGTGCCGCTCTCGCCGATGAGGAGGACGCCGGAATCGAGAGGGGCCGCCTTCTCGATGAAGTCGAAGACCGCCTGGATGGGCGGGCTCTCGCCGATGATCTGGTAGCGTCCCCGGACCTCGCGTCCGAGCACCTGGCATTCGCGGTGGAGGCTCTCGGCGGTTCGGAGGCTGCCGAGGGCGACGACGGTGGGCATGGCGAGGGCGGTGAGGAACTCGAGGTCGGTGCGGTCGAAGGGCTGGGCTTCGCCGATGCGGTCGACGTAGATGGCCCCGAGCAGGTCGTCGCCCGAGCGCAGGGGCACGCACATGGCGGTGGCGATTCGGTTGAGCTGCACGCTGGGGCTGTGGCGGAAGCGCTCGTCGTCGGCAGGAGCATGGCTGAGAACGGAGAGGCCCTCGTCGAACGCGAAGTCGATGATCGAGCGGCTCACGGGTACCTCGGCAAGCTTGCGCTCGAAGGCCGAGGCCTGGCGCGTCCAGGGACGGCGCTCGCCCGACGTGGGGTCGATGACAATGGGGACGACTCGGTCGGGCTGGATGGCTTCGTCGATGGCGCGGGTGAGCAGTTCGAGGAGCTGGGGCACGGAGGGGGCGTCGGAGGCGGAGTTCGAGTAGCGGAAGAGGGTGATGAGCCCCTCGTTCATGCGCTCGAGTTCCTCGCGCGAGGGGGTCACGCTGCCTCGGCTGAGAAGCTTGATGCGGTCGGTGACGATGGTCTCTGCGATGGTGGGGCGGATCCAGGCATCGTTGTCGGGGGGCAGCTCGTAGTGGCCCTCGGCGTCGGCCACGAAGAGGAGCACGGTGTCGCCGATGGCGATTTCGTCGAGCGAAGCAAGGGTGTGTGTCTCGATGGGGGTGGCGTTCACGAGGGTGCCGTTGCGGCTGTCGAGGTCGGTGAGCACCCAGCGGTCGGCCTCGCGTGCGATGCGCGCGTGGTGACGGGAGATCCTGGGGTCGGGCACCTGGATGTGGCAGGTGAGATCGCGACCCAGGGTCACCGGTTCGTCGGCGAGTTCGTAGGAGGCGCCCTTGTTCGCTCCCTTCTGCACGATGAGCTTGGTCATGGTCGGGCTTCTCGCTGGGGTCTCAGACCCGTTCGTAGGGGTGGAAGAGCTTCATGTACTCGTCCTGCGCGTAGCGGTCGGTCATGCCGGCGATGTAGTCGCACACGGCGCGATGGAGTCCCTCGGCCTGGACGGCGGCCTGGTGCTCGTCTGGGAGTTGGCGCGGGTCGGCCAGGTAGGCGTCGAAGAGTTCGCGCACGAAGCGCTTGGCCTTGGTCATCATGCGGACGACGCGGTAGGAGTGGTAGAGCTTCTCGGTGAGGAATGCCTCGAGCTCGGTTTTCTGCTGGCTGGTGGAGGGGCTGAAGGCGAAGAGGCGCTGGCCTGCCGCCCGCACGTCGTCGGCGCTGCGGACCGCTGCGTCGGCGATGCGGGCCATGGTGGTCTGGATGAGGTCGGTGACCTGGGAGTTGATGAGGTGGATGATGATCTGGCGGTCGTGGACCTTCTCGGGCAGGCCGGGTTGCTGGTGGTCCACGTCGTGTGCGGCTCGTGCCCAGGCCTCGGTATGGGCGAGGTCGGCGTGGGAGATGAGGCCGGCGGTGAGGCCGTCGTCGAGGTCGTGGTTGTTGTAGGCCACCTCGTCGGCCACCTCCACGGTCTGCGCCTCGAGGACGGGCGGTGTGCCGTCGTCGAACTCGGCGATGGTGGGGCGGTCGTGGCGCGTGGTGTGCTTCGCCATGGCCTCGCGGACCTCCCACGAGAGGTTGAGGCCGCGGAAGGCGGGATAGCGCTGTTCCAGGTGGTCGACCACGCGGAGGCCGTGGGCGTTGTGTTCGAAGCCGCCGTGGTCGGCCATGCGGGCCTTGAGTTCCTCCTCGCCGGAGTGGCCGAAGGGGGTGTGGCCAAGGTCGTGGCCGAGGGCGATGGCCTCCACGAGATCCTCGTTCGTGCCCATGGCCCGTGCGATGGTCCGCGAGATCTGGGCAACCTCGAGCGTATGCGTCAGCCGTGTTCGGTAGTAGTCGCCCTCGTGGTTCACGAAGACCTGCGTCTTGTACTCGAGTCGGCGGAAGGCGGTGGAGTGGATAATGCGGTCGCGGTCGCGCTGGTAGACGCTGCGGAGGGGGTGCTCGGGCTCGGCGTGGCGGCGGCCCTGGCTCTCGCGGCTGCGCATGGCCCAGGGCGCCAGGATGGCGGCTTCGCGCTGCTCGATGGCCTCGCGGGTCACGAGGGCAGGCTGGGGAGGCGTGGTGGCTTCAGGGGGCAAAGGGAAACTCCTGGGTGGCACGATGCCGGGGCTGTCGGCGCACCCGGCTGCACAAAACACAATTGCCCGCGCGGCCCGGCAGGCTCCAGGCGGCTCGGGTCCACGCGAGGGACTCCAGCCGCCACGCGCCTACCCGCGCTCCGGCCGCGCGGCCGCGAGCTGCTCGCGGAGAAGCTCGTAGAGCGCATCGAGCGACTGGACGATGACCTTCGAACCGGCGGTGACGGGCATGAAATTCGTGTCGCCATCCCACCGCGGCACCACGTGCACGTGAAGGTGCCCTGGGAGTCCCGCGCCGGCGCAGCGGCCCAGGTTGATGCCGATGTTGAAGCCGTGGGGGTGCACGGTGGTTCGCAGGAGCTCCTGTGCGTCGCGGGTGAGGCGCATGAGCTCGGCGAGCTCGTCGTCGCCCAGGTCCGCCAGATCGGCCTTGTGGGCGTTCGGTGCGACGAGCAGATGGCCGTTGTTGTAGGGGAAGCGGTTGAAGATGGCGAAGCAGTGGTCGCGACGGTCGAGCACGAAGTTGCCCCGATCGTCGTCCGACGCGAGCGCGGCACACAGGAAGCACCCGTCCGCCTTCGCATCCAGTATGTAGTCCATCCGCCAGGGCGCCCAGATGATGTCCTGGCGCGGGTCGTTTCCCTGCATGCGGTTCACTTTCGGCACCCCGCGCAACTGCTCGCCGAGCACGAGGCGCAGCTCGAGCGGGTGGAGGAGCGGGGCTCGGAGGAGCGGCTTCCCGAGGACATGCCGAACAGCGAGAGCTTGCGTCGGGTCTTCCTGGCTCCGCACTTGGCGCAGGGGGCCGAGGCTCTGGCGGTGGACGACGGGAAGAGCTGCTCGAAGTCCGAGCCGCATTTCTCGCAATGGAATTCGTAGATGGGCATTCAAGACACCTCGAAGTGTGGCGAGGCCCCGGCGCGAGCGTTCCTAGGGCAGAAGCCGCTCGGGATTCTGGGGCGCTCCCCACCGGTAGACGCGGAACTCGAGCTGGCAGCCGGTGGCCCTGCCCGTGGAGCCGGCGCGGGCGATGGCCTCGCCCTTGCGCACCGTCTGGCCCTCGCGGACCAGGAGTGCATCGTTGTTGGCGTAGACGGTTGTCCAGCCGTTGCCGTGGTCGAGGACGATGGTCCTGCCGTAGCCGCGCACGTGGTCGCGGGAGAGGACGACGGAGCCTGAGTCGGCGGCGCGCACCTCCGCGCCCGGTTTGGCCTGAATGGCAATGCCGCGTGAGGCCTGGCCGCCGACCGACTGGCCGTAGCGGCGCACCACGCGGCCCTCGACGGGCCAGGCCAGGGAGCCCGTGGCCCGCGCGGTGCCCACGGGGGCCTTGACCAGGCCGGTCTTCGGCTTCGTGGTCCTTGGCGAGGGTGCCGTGCCCGGGATGGTGAGCCGCTGGCCCACGTCGATGCGGTTCGCGTTGGCGAGTTGGTTGTGACGGACAAGGGCGGCGGTGCTCAGGCCGTAGCGCCGCGCGATGGCCGAGAGCGTCTCGCCCCGTCGCACCACGTGCACGCTGGTCTCGGCGTGGCGCCGGATCAGTCGCGCATCGTGCTCGTGCTCCCGCGGACGTGCACATCCTGCGAGCAGGCATCCTGCCGCCAGGAGAGCAAGAGCCGCTGTAACTCTATCCATAGTCACAGCTTAGACTTCCATGTGTGTGCGGTGCGTTCCACCCAGGCGGATTATAGCAGCGGGGGACCACAGTGTCAACGCGAAATCGGGGCTGGCGAGCCGCCTTTCCTCCTTGGCAAGGGCGGCTTGCGGCGGTATAATCACGCCGCGCGAGTGCCGTGCGTCGTCGCGACGCACGGCAGCGCGCTCCCCCGCACTCTGTCCCTCCCCGATCAGAGCCTCCGTAGCGAACCGATGGCACAGTTGATCGAGCGATCCGAGCGCGGCCAAGTGGTGCACGATCTGCTCTTCCAGAGCACGTCGATCGGGCGTGGCCGCCTCGACGATATCGTGGTGAACGAAGCGGGCGTGCCGCGCTCGGCGGCCAGGGTGGTGGCGTTGGGCAAAGACTACTGCCTGCTGTGCCGGCGGGGCAGGCACGGCTCGGTGCGAGTGAACGGCGATGCGGTGAGCGGACGCCGCGAACTGGTCGATGGCGACCGCCTGGCGGTGGGGCCACGCGTGTTCGAGTTCGTCATGGGGGCGGCAGAGGCTGCTCCGGCCGCGGGCACCAGGCTGGGCGGCGGCGTGGTGCGCCTGACGGTGGGGACACTGGCCTCCCGGGTGTTGGGCTTCGTGCGCGAGATGGTCGTCATGTCGTACTTCGGGGCGTCGGGGGTGCTCGACGCCTTCGTGGCCGCGAGCACGCTGCCGAACCTGTTCCGCGACGTGCTGGGGGAGTACGCGGCGGAGAGCGCACTCACGCCCGTCTACAAGACTCTGCTGGCCCACGGGCGGGGAGCAGCGGCCCGCCGTCTGCTCGGCCTGGTGATGCGGGCGGTGGCGGTGCTGGGCACGCTGCTGGTGGTGCTGGGCATCGTGCTCGCCCCGTGGCTCGTGGTCGCGCTGGTTCCCGGGTTCACGGCGAAGCACCCGGAACTGGTGGGGCAGGCTGCAGACCTGGCTCGGTGGATGATGCCGTTCCTGGTGATCATCGCGGCGGCCGCTGTGTTTGGGAGCGTGCTGCTGGCGGAGCGGCGGTTCCTGCGATACGCTCTGGCACCGGCGGGCCTGAGCATCGGTGTGATCGCCGCGGTCGCCCTGTTCAAGGGGCGCCTGGGGGCCAAGAGCCTGGCAGTGGGCTTTGTGGCGGGGGGGCTGCTCCAGATGCTCCTGTGCGCCTTGCCCTACGCGAGCCGCCGGCGCCGCGGGGTGCCAGCGGACTCCGAGGCCGAGGGGCAGGCGCGCGGCGCGCTGCGGAAGGTGGGCCGCTCGGCGATGCCAGTGGCGCTCGCCGGCGTGCTCAGCAAGGTCAACGTGGTGGTAGACCGTGTGCTGGCCTCGTGGTTCTGCGGGCTGGGGCGGATCTCCGCTCTCTATGGCGCCGCCCGCCTGCTCCAACTCCCGTTCGCTATCCTGGGGCTGGCCGTGGGCCGCGCGGCGCTGCCGCTGCTCGTCGAGGAAGCCAGGTCGGACGACGCCCAGGCGTTCCCGGCAGCCGTCGTGCGCGCACTGCGACTGAGCGTGTTCCTCATGCTCCCGGCCACGCTGGGGCTGCTCCTCCTGGCGCGGCCCTTCGTGCGACTGATGTTCGAGCGCGGCGCCTTCACTGCCGAGCATACCGGCTGGGCGGCAGTGGCACTCGTCTTCTACTCGATCGGACTCGTGGGCATGGGGGCGCGCTCCGTGCTCTCGCGCGCCTTCTATGTGCTGCTGGACACGCGGACCCCGGTCGCCGTGTCCTCCGCGACCGTGGCGTGTAATGTGGTCCTCAGCGTGCTCCTGGTCACCACGCCCCTAGGCCACGGGGGCCTGGCACTGGCCACCGCCGCGGCCTCGTGGCTCCAGGGCACACTCTTGCTGGCACTCCTGAGTCGCCTGCTGGCGCGTCAGGGGCGGCACATCAGGCTCCGTCCGCTGTGGGCCGGGCTGTGCCGTATGCTCGTCTGTGGGGCGGCGATGGGCGGATGCACCTGGGCGCTCGTGTGGGCGATGGGCGACCCCGGCGCCGGCGGGGGACTCTGGGGACGCATCGCCGCGGTCGTCGCACCCGGCGGCGCTGGGCTCGCCGCATACTTCGCCGCGGCCGCGCTGCTGCGATGCGAGGAACTCCGTGAACTCTGGCGGCTTGGGCACCGGCACACGCACGGCCAGTCTCCCGGCAGCGCCACGGGGGGTTGACAGGGTGCACATGCGCGTCTAGACTCCGGGTACGACTCGAGGAACGGTTGGCATGCGTGAGCTCGAAGCAAAGCTGGTCGTGCCCGACGCGTCGGCGTTTGAGAAGCTGGCGGCCGCCGACCGACTCGGCACGTTTGCCGTGCGGCCCGGGCACTGGCGGCTTCAGCAGGATACCTACCTGGACACCGAGGGGATGCGGCTGCGCGATGCAGGCTACGCGTGCCGCCTGCGCCACACCGGCCACAGGGCGTTCGCCCAGCTCAAGGGCTTGGGGAGGGTGGTCGGCGGTGTGCACGACCGCGAGGAGATCGAGCACGAGCTCGACAATCCGTCCATCGGTGCGCTCTTGCGGCTTCGCGAACCTCCCGGCCGGCTGGTGCGGCGCGTGGTCGGCGACGAGCGGATCGTGGTCCTGTTCACCGTGGTCACGCAACGCCGGGTGTCGCTCGTGGCGGACGGGACTCACGAGTGCTTCGAGCTGGCGCTCGACCGGGCGCGCTTCTTCGGGCCGCGGGGCGAACGCGAGTTCCTCGAGCTCGAGCTCGAGTCGCTCGACGGCGATCGCGAGCGGCTCGAGCAGGTGGCCGATGGCCTGCGGCAGCGCTACGGCCTCGCGGCCTCCGAGCTCTCGAAGTTCGAGCGCGGCCTGCACTGGGTGGGTGTGGAGGCGGGCTGAGCCGTCCTTCTCACCAGGTCTGGAGAGGAACGGGGGCTGCCCCCCTACTTCTTGGCCTTCTCCGCGACCTTCATGAGCGTGTTGATGGCGGCTCCCTTGATGATCTGCTGGGAGCCGTTGGGCCAGCGGACCGTCACGTCCACCGTGCCCTTGTGGCTGCCGAGCCCGAAGTGGGCGATGGGCGAGCTCTGCGACGAGGAGCCCGAGCCGGCGGTCACCTCGCGAGTCAGGCGGAGCGCACCAGCCGCCACCGTCACGCGCGAGCCGATGCCCAGGCGGTTGTTGGTCTTGCCCGCGAGCTGCACGCGGAGCCACGAGGTGCCCGTGGCCTGGTTCTCAAACAGGCGGATGCCCGTGGCACTGCCGAGCGCCAGGTCGAGGTCGCCATCGTTGTCCTTGTCGAACCACGCCTGCCCCCAGGTGTTGAAGGCGATCGCGTTGGCGCGCCAGGTGGCCGGCTGGAACTTGTTGTCGCCCACGTTCTGGTACATGGCCGTGGGCCGCTCCTTGTAGATGGCGCTGAAGTAGAGGTCGAGGTCGCTGTCGTTATCGAAGTCGCACAGGCTGGTATCGGCGGTCATCTCCTCGAAGCGGATGCCTGCGGAGTCCACGATGTCGTCGAAGCGCCAGCGTTCCGCCTCGCCGCGGTTCACGTAGAGGGCCGTCGTGTCGGCGAAGCTGAGGAAGCGGATGAGGCTGAGGTTGCTGACCACGAGATCGAGGTCGCCGTCGTTATCGATGTCGCCCCACGCACAGCCGATGCTGTGGCCGAAGGCGTGGGCGAAGCGGCCGAGGCCCTTGGTGCCCTGCACGCCGAGCGCCTGTGCCTCGTCGGCGAATCGCCCGTCGCCCTTGTTGATCCATAGCTGGTTGGGGTGGAGGCGGTAGTTGGCCACGTAGAGGTCGGGGCGGCCGTCGTTGTTCATGTCGCCCCAGGCGGCGCCGCGCGCGCAGAATTTCGGGCCGGCCAGACCGGCGAACTGCGTGACGTCCACGAACCTGCCCTTGCCCGTGTTGTGGAACAGGAAGTCGGGCTGCCCGCCGGCCGGGCGGCGAGGGTGCTCGAAGCAGCCGATGAAGATGTCCACGTACCCGTCGCCATCGTAGTCGGTTGCCGCCAGGGCCTCGGGCGAGCCGGGGAAGGCGTAGAGCATCCCCGCCTCCTTCGTCACGTCCTCGAACGTGCCCCTGCCGGTGTTGCGCCAGAGGCGGCAGTTGGGGAACGAGGCGCACAGGAGGTCGAGGAACCCGTCGTTGTCGTAGTCGAGCCACAGCGAGGCGAGGCATCCCTTGGGGTTCACCCCGGCTTTCCTGGTGACGTCGGTGAAGGACTTGCCGCCGTTGTTCTTGAGGATCCTGCCGCACACCGAGAGGTCTTCGAAGCCGTCGTCGTCGAAGTCGCCCACGGCGATGCGAGGGCCTGGGATGTCCGTGAGGCCCGCCGTCTGCGTGGCGTCGGTGAAGGTGACCTTGGGGTTGACCTCGGCGGCGACGAAGCGGTTCTTCTCGGGGCTGGTGACATTGGCGGCGTGGTAGGTGTAGGCCAGGAAGTCCTCCGGGATCGTGGCCTCCGCGTCGCGGAGCTTGAGCAGATAGGCGTCCTGCTGAGGGTTGCCCGTGGCGCGTGGGCGGCGCTTCTTGAGCGTGTCGATCGCCTGCTCGAAGTAGCTCGCCGCCAGCGGCAGATTCACATTGTAGTCCAGGTAGGCTCGCGCCGCCACGAAGTAGGTCTCGCCCGAGACCGGCTTGTTGGCGAAGTAGCGGGCCTTCACGATGTCGTGCGCCCGCTGCTCGTTCGTCTTCGCGTAGATGGCCATCAGGTGCGCGTCCACGCGTCGCTCGATCGTCACGGGCAGGCCGCGGATCGTCTCGCGGAAGTGGATGAGCAGGTTGCCCCGCTCGGTCAGGTCCTCTGTCTGGAGAATGCCCGTGAGCACCACGTTCAGCGTGTCCTTGCTGTCCTTTGAGCGGTAGATGCTCACCCCGAGGCTCTGGAGCTTGCGGATGAAGTCGATTGCAGGCTTGAAGCGGCCCTGGAGGGCATGGATGCGGGCGAGGAAGTGGTTGGCCGCTTCATTGTCCGCATCGAGCTTGATGACCTCCGCGAACCGGGTCTGGGCCTCCGTGAGCTTGCGTTTCTCGTAGAGCACCTTGCCCTCTCGGAGCAGGTCCTCGACCACGTTCTCGTCCACGAACGCCCCGGCTCCCTGTGCCGTGGCGACGCAGGCGAAGACCCACAGGACCGCCGCCAGTGCCCATTTGGACGGAGTGAACATAAGGGGTTGCTCCTTCGAGGCTTGGGGCGCACAGTACCTGCATGCAAGGCACGGAACTGCAAAAGTATACTGCGCCTTCGGATTGCGGTCAAGCTTCCCTCCCATTTCGGATCTGACCCGCGACATGGGAGGGGGCCTCCCAGGCGCCCAGCCCAAATGCAAGCAGTGCCAGGACTTCTCGCCGTAAGTCCTGGCACTGGCTGATGGAGGCGGCACCGGGATTCGAACCCGGGATAAGGGATTTGCAATCCCTCGCCTTAGGCCACTTGGCTATGCCGCCACCTGAGAATGGGAGGGCGCCCGACTGGCGGTTACAGGAATGGGCTCGTCTCGCCTCAGTCCTGTGCGTTGTGCCCGATCTGCTTGTCCGACGCGGACTCGCTGGGGGCTTCGATCGAGCGGTCGATGTCGTCGCCGGTGTCGCGAAGTCCCTTCTTGAACTCCACAATGCCCTTGCCGAGGGACCGCATGACGCTGGGCAGCCTCGGCCCGAAGACCAGGAGGGCAATGATGCCGATGACCACGAGCTCCATGGGCCCGAGGTTCAGAAAGGCTACGGGGAAGAGGCTCAACATGACCGTTTTGCACCTCAACTGGGCGTTTCCTGTGGGGTCTGTATGCACTGCGTACTATAGCATTCGGGGGCAGAGAAAGTCAAGTGGTTTCTGTTCCTCGGCCCCCGCGAGGGGCGTCTGTCACGGGGTGGCTAGAAGTCGTCGTCGGGTCCGGCGCCGCCGGGCTGCCCCGCTTTTTTCTGCTGTTCCATGAGCATGCGGACGCGTGTGGTGAGTGCGAGGATGGGCTGGTGGGGGATGCGGGTGGCGAAGTCGATCTGGCGGTTGCCGAACTGGACGTAGCCGGTGATAGGCTCCTCGATGGGGTCGGCTTTGAAGATGCCGCCGGTCAGGAGGGCTATGCCGGGCTGCTGCTTGGCCACCTGCTCGATGGCCTTGGCGAGCATGCTGTTGAAGAGGACGTGGTAGACGACGTTGGCCTCCTTGGGGGCCGCGGCCAGTGCGGTCTTGTACTGCGTGCTGGTGGCGAGGCTGGCTCCGCCGGCCCCCTTGATGCGGTCGATCGCGGCGTTGAGCAGGTCGCCCGTGGCGTTGTTGCTCGCGGCGATGCCGACCTCGCCGATGGCCGCGATCTCGGTGACCTGCGGGACGGGCTGCCCCATCATCGGGTTCGGCTCGGCCCCGGGCGCCTGTGCGACCGTGACCGTGAGTTGGTCAATGGGCGTGCCATTGTGCTCGCGGGCGTTCGCCTTGTAGTCGACGTTCATCTGCATGCCAGCGGCCTGCATCAGGGCGCCGAGGCCGCTCTTGGCGAGCCACTCCACCGCGTCCTTCGACGCCGCGCGGAACTTCTCGGTGTCGCCGATGCGGACCACCTGGATGGTCTGCATGCCCTGATGTGTTGCGCCTCCTGCAACGCCGCCAGCGAACTCGCCCGTCTGTGTGTTGCCGAACATAAGGCTACGGACCTGCTCCTTGTCGTCCGGCGACATCTCGAGTGGGGTGCCGACGGCTTCGAGCACGCTATCGACCAGGGGCTTGGTCTTCGCAATGTCGAGTTTGCCGGCCACGCCGACCACGAGGTCGGCGGGCAGGTACTTCACCAGGTCGGTGCCCTCCTTGGGCTGCCCGGCGAAGAAGGTGCCCAGCGCGGTGTCCTGCTCGGCGTAGACGCGGCCAGCGATCTGCACGTTGTCGTCGTTGAGCTGGAGCATGAGCGTGGTGCGTCGCACCTGCTTGCCGCTGAGGTCGACGAGCGGCCCCCAGATCTTCATGACCTTGCCGATGATGGCCATGGGGCCGCCGACCTGGAGTTGGGCGGTGCTCTCCTCCATGTCCTTGATGCCCTGGTCAATGTCGGCCCGATACTCCTCGATGGCGCGTGCGACGTAGAATGTGGCGTAGAGGTCGGAGGCGCCGCCGAAGGCGGGGAACTTGGTGTAGAGTGCCAGGCGCTTCGGCGTGATGGCCGCGAGGGCGTCCTTCTCCTGGGCCAGGACGACGAAGTTGTCGCGCACGTCGATCTGGAAGGGTGGGGGAACGCCGTCGGGAAGTTGGATGTTGAGCTTGGCGGCATCGCCCACCGTGGCGACCACTACGGGCACGGGCTCCTTCTTGCCGAAGGCTTTCCCCCCGAAGAGGACGACCGTGGCCGGCTGGGTGAAGTCGATGCCTGCCAGGGGCGGCTGCATCAACTGCTGGCCCACGCCGCCCATGACCATGGCGCCGGCGCCCGGTGCGAACTTCTCGGCAAGCTTCGCCGCCTTGTCGACCAGCATCCGCACGTTGGCGGCGCTCACGCGGCCCAGCACAACGGGCTCGCCGGCCCGTGCGACCGTGGACGCGAGGACCAGAACACCGAGGAGGCCGGCGAGGGCTCTCCTCCCCACATGCTGCCTGCTTGCCATCTCGTTGCTCTCCCAATCAAGTGCTTGTGAGACCGAACGGCCCTTCCCTGGACATGCATTATAGGCGACGACGCACGCGGATTCAAACGGGGTGCCCGCTGGCACGCCCTGCCTGGGGCGCTCAGATGCCGAAGCTCACGCCGAGAGCCTTGCCGGCTCGGACAAGCGGGTGGTTCCGCGGCACAAGCTTGAGCTTGGCCACCGCACGGCTGATGGGGACGGACTTGATGGCGTCGCCTTTGAGGCAGACCATCCGCCCGAACCGTCCTCTGGCAACGAGCTCGGCGGCCTGGTGGCCGAAGCGGGTGGCCAGGGCGCGATCGTAGGCCGTGGGGGTGCCGCCGCGCTGGAGATGCCCCAGAATGGTGTAGCGGGTCTCGAGGCCGCAGGTGTCCTCGATGTCGCGCGCCAGCTTGGCCCCGACGCCGCCTAGGCGAACGGGGTCGTGGCTCTCGGCCACGGTGCGCTCGACGACCATCTTGCCCTTCCTGGGGTGTGCCCCCTCAGCAACCACAATGATGCTGAATCGCCTTCCCGTGCGGCTCCGCTCCTTGATGGGGGCCACCACCTTCGCCAGGTCGTAGGGCATCTCGGGGATGAGAATCACGTCGCCGCCCCCCGCGATGCCGGCGTGCAGTGCGATCCAGCCCGCGTAGCGGCCCATCGTCTCCACAATCATCACCCGGTGGTGCGACATCGCGGTCGAGTGGATGCGATCCACCGCATCGGTCACACACGCCACAGCCGTGTCGAAGCCAAACGTCACGTCCGTCTCCGGCAGATCGTTGTCGATCGTCTTGGGCACACCGACGACGGGGAGGCCGATCTGGCCGAGCTTGTGCGCGATGTTCATCGTCCCGTCGCCGCCGATCATCACCACCGCGTCGAGCTTCCATTTCCTGGCGTTGGCAAGCACCGTGCCCGACATGTCGCGGAACGTCTTCTTCCCGCCGCGCTCGACGGGGTAGTGGAAGGGGTTGTGCTTGTTGGACGTGCCGAGGATCGTTCCCCCGAGGGTGAGGATGCCCGAGACATCGGCATAGGAGAGCAGGTAGCCCTCGCCCTCCACGAAGCCCCGGAAGGCATCGCGGATGCCGAAGACCTCGGCACCATGGAGGTTCATCACCGTCTTGCTCACGGCGCGGATGACGGCGTTCAGACCGGGGCAGTCGCCGCCGCCGGTGAGGATACCGATCCGTCGGATCGGGGGCTTGTGCTTGGCCACGCGTGCACTCCTTCCACCAGGATTTCGGAAGCGGGGTCGGGCAAGAGGGGATCGCTCAGGCGGGGTCCGGCGATGCGGGCCCCGCGCGGCGGCAGCATTATGGCAGCGGCAGGGGCGCCAGTCAAGCGAAATCATCGCGGCCGGTGGATTGCCACCACCCACCCCATCGAGCGCACCATCGCCAGCTCACAAGCTGGTGCATCTACTGACCCGACGGGAGGCATACCCCAAACGAATTGCACACTCCTCTTGACGCCATCACCACCACATGGATGTTTGCAAATGGCCGGCGAAAGCGTATAATGGCGTCAGGAATGGACCGCGGGGTGTAGCTCAGCTTGGCTAGAGCGCAGCGTTCGGGACGCTGAGGTCGCTGGTTCAAATCCAGTCACCCCGACCATTCACCCAGAGTAGCCCTTCGACGAGATGGTCGAGGGGCTACCTTCATGTAGTCACAAGGCTTGCGTCGCCCGCGACCGGCATCCTTGCCCTTGCGGGCGCGGGTTGCTACACTCGTGAGCCGAGGCTCATGCGTGGCAGTGGTCGATGGTTCATCATGGCGGCCGAAGGGGTGCTCAGGATTGGCCCGGTGATCCAGGACGTGCTCAAGATCGACGAGGCCATCGGCGTTTACGACGTTCTGCGCGACGAGCCGGGCAGTCTGTTCGGCGTGGTGTTCGACTGGACTTGATGAGGCCCCACGCGGGGCCGCAGGCAGGTGAGGTATGGTCCACGATCCGTCGATCGACATCACGTATCCGTGTACGTGGGGCTACACGGTGATCGGGCCGTGCGAGGCGTCGCTGCACGAGGCTATCGCCGCCATCGCGGGCGAGGCGGAGCACTCGGTCGAGCGGGGGAACACGAGCCGGTCGGGGCGATACGTCTCGCTTCGCCTGAGCGTCGTGGTGACGAGCAACCGCCAGCGCCAGGGCATCCACCGTGCGCTGGGCCGCCACCCCGAGGTGCGGATGGTGCTATAGGGCGAGGATCGCGCGCCGCGAGCTCACGCGAAATCTTCCAGGGAGAAGTCCGCGAGGTCGGGCAGGATGGCGTCGGCCTCCGCGAGGTCTTGCGGGGGGGCTTTGGGCCGCTGGAGGGCGACTACGCGCATGCCCGCCGCCTTCGCCGCGAGCACGCCCGCCCGCGAATCCTCGAAGACCAGACACGCCGACGGCGGCAGGCCCAGCCTCTCGGCCGCGAGGAGGAACGGGTCGGGAGCCGGCTTGCCGCGCGGGCTGTCCTCTGTGGCGATGACGAGCTCGATGCCGTCTGCGAACCCGCCAAGCTCCATCGCCTCGTCGATCAGGCGCCGCGATGAGCCCGAGACGATGGCCACCCGATGTGTCGCCGCCAACTCCTTGAGCAGTGCGATGGAGGAGGGGATCCGCACGTCCACCTGGCCGCGGAGCCGGTCGAACTCCTCGCGCATCATCCCCTCCATCTCCTCGATGCTCGCGAACGCCTCGGGATACACGCGCTCGATGTCGTCGCGGATGTCCCGCCACGCCCGCCCGTAGACCAGCTCGAGTGATGCCTCGTGGGACATGGGGTGCCCCACCTGGCGCATCACGTTCTCCATGGTGTTCACCCACAGGCGCTCGGTGTCGAGCAGCGTGCCGTCGAGGTCGAAGAGGAAAGCCTGGATGATGGTCGCACTCCTGCCTGGCTGTCGCGGCGAGCGAGACCGGCTCAGCCCCGGTCTCCGGAGGGCAGATGATACCAGGTCCGCCGCGA
>Ga0272441_10003544_pt1 | contig 29554 bp, 26 predicted proteins | sample SSMProp6N_FD_193582 | JGI IMG/M metagenome (GOLD analysis project Ga0272441, IMG submission 193582) | Marine sediment archaeal communities from Little Sippewissett salt marsh, Falmouth, MA, United States - SSM-Prop-6N | ecosystem: Environmental > Aquatic > Marine > Wetlands > Sediment ... | reverse complement strand
GGCACTGGCCTTCTAAGCCAGGGGTCCCGGGTTCGAATCCCGGCACGTCCGCTCTCCTTATAAAAAAGGTAATCAGCAAGACGGATTTCAAGGAAACTACTGAGGTTGATTTGCTGGTTTTTAGCTTGAGTGAGAATATCCTCGTTAATTGAGAGTGTGAGTTTCTTTTTCATAAAAGATATAGGTTTGAGGGAATTTATTGTTAATGGCTGGTACGATTAAGAAAAAATATGAAGAGGAAGATAATAATAAAAGGCGTGTGGATTTTCTACCACCAGTTTGCCCCTTTTCAAATTCAATAGATAATTATATAAATGTCACAATAAATATTATTAATTTACATGCTAATTTTTGTCCATGGGATGCTATCTAATGCTGATGTTTGGCTTCCTATTATAGATTATTTCAATGAGAGAAAATTTTCATGTAAAGCAATAAATTTAAGAGAAGGATTAAATCTGAAAAAAGTTCATTTTAAAGATTATGTAGATAAAGTAAAAGCTATTGCAACCGAAGAAGACATTGTAATAGGACATTCAATGGGCGGCCTAATTGTCCAGAAGGTTGCAGAAGAAGCTAATATTAAATGTGGCGTTGCGATATGCTCTGCAGCTCCAAAAGGATTGAGGTATCACAGAGGCATTATTTTATCCTCATCCAAGTTTGCACCAAAAGTCATTATGGGACGTCCGTTTAAACAAGATTATGGCTATGTTAGAAAATATGCTTTAGCTGGATTAGAAGAAGTAAAAGCAAAACGTATCTATGAAGGAATGGAGAAAGATTCTGCTATTGTTGTATATGAACTTGGTATGAAGAGAATAAAGGTAGATGAAAAGAAAGTTAGATGTCCCCTCCTTTTTATAACAACAAAACAGGATGGAATCTGTACTCCAGACTTGGTTAAAAGATTAGCTGAGAAATATAATTCAGAATTTAAAATATTTGATGGTTGTCATAGTTTTTTTTATAATAGCAGTTGGCATGATATTTCTGAAGAAATCTATATTTTTATAAAGAAATGTACAAAATAAGTAAAAAGCAACTGGTCTCCTCTCCAAGTCACCATGCCGAAAACAAAGGTTTCTTTATGGGAACGATTAGTGGAGAGGTGGCCGATATTAGGTGAGTTTCTTTTTCATAATGAGTTTAGGTTTGAGGGAAAATACTGTTTATTGTTAGGATTATAATTTTGTACTTTCTTTGTTAATTATACCTTTAGGATTTAATCCTGCTATGTAGGTTCAGAACTCAATGTTTTGACATTGTCAATTTTATGGCCCACTTGTGTCATTGAAGAGAGTTCATAGATATAAACAACATCCAATTGAACAACTTCTACTCCCAGCGTTGTTGCTACAAGAGTGACATCAACATCAACCGTTGTACCATTGTCCTTTAGCATGGGTCCCCACGTCACTTCGACTTTCTTGCCAATTTTAAAATCTGATTCATAGAACGGCAGGATGTTATCTCGACCCTGTGAAGCAATATTACCATTGAATTGGACCTCAATATCAACATTAAGCTGACGATGAATCTCTGTCAGGTCACAGGTATTGAAAGCATCTATATAGCGTTTGAAAGCTCTTTGGACTGTGTCTAACTTGGAAGTATTTTGCATATTATCCCCCTCATTAAAACATATAAGAATATAAAAATCCTGTGACCTGTCTTCTATTGTGTCAATCATGCTCAAAACTAAAGTCTCATTATAGGAAAGATTAGAGGAAGGTGGCCTTTTTTCGGTAGGTTACTAGAGTATCTCGAGGTTTATTAAGGGGTCTGAATAGGCTTGAGATTTAACTCGAACTAGGGTTAAATATTAGGTTATTAAATAGGGTTGAAACGGCTTGAAAGCCGTATGAGCTAATCTGAATAAATCACTCGAATAATATTATCTACCGGTAAGAATATATTCTACCTATACGTTATAAGGTAAAACGTAAAGATTTTTCTTGAATTGAGCTGAATTAAAGAGCAGCTCTTACTCTTGTTGTTATTGTAATAACTCTTGATCAATGGCAGATTGATACATCAATTATTTACACATTTATTCAACCGCTTGCATGGGGAGTTGCTGCAGCAATAGCTGTAGTATTTGGTTGGAGTTTCAAAGATTTGGTAGGAGAATGGGCTCAAAAACAAGCATCTGAATTGTCAAAAGAAAAGAAATAGAACTGGGTAACTAATTTCTTTTTTCCCTTTTTTTAATTATCTGGATTGCTCTCTATTGTTTTAAATGGCTCTATTAGATTATATAATGCTTTAATTTGTTCACCATTTCCAAAAGCAAGTAAGTTATCACCCGGTAAAATAATTTCATCTTCAGAAGGAGAATAAATCGTTTGATTTTCTCTTCTAATGGCAATAATTTGAGCACCAGTTTTTCTTTGAATTCGAGCTTTTTTAATACTTTTATTTACAATTTTTGATTCTTCATTAACTAGTACGGGCATGATTTCAATATCTTCCATGAGATTGATCATATCAAGAAAATCAGCAACATAAGGTTCAATTGCATTTTTTGCAATTAACCGACCTACGTTAGTCATTGAAAAAATATAATCTGCACCAGCTTTGTCTAATTTATTTACATTATTAACATCATATACCATTGCCAATACTCTAATATCTTGACTAATGTTTTTCACAAGTAATGAAATAAAAGCATTGGTCATATCACTATCTGTAACAGCTATGACTGTTTTTGCATCAACTACCCCTGCCTGTAATAAAATATCTTCAGAAGTTGCATCACCTATAATATAATTAATAGAATCATAAAAAACATTTTTTTTCCTATCAATAGCAATAAATGAAATACTATGTTTTTTTAATGCAAATGCTATTCGTTTTCCAATTGTCCCATATCCACAAATAATAACATCTACCATATGTTATAACCCTCAACTAATTTATAAAATGAATCAAGTTGATTATCTGTCCCCATCACTAAAACAGTTGTACCTAAAGCTAATCGTTCTTCAGCCGATGGATTTAATACAAGATTCCCCTCTATCCAAAGACCAATAATAATCGCTCCTGTCCGAGATCTAACTCTCAAATCTCTAATAGACATATCAATAATTATTGATGAAGATGTAATTGCGTATTGCCTAATTTCTAAATCACCAAATTTTGCAAATTTACCTGAAACTTCAATCATAAAATCATGACAAGCACGTCTTCCTAAAATACTCCCAGAGATAAGTTTTGGATTAAGCACTCTATTTGCACCAGCCGTATAGAGTGTTTTCACATTTCTTGTTTTCTGAGCAATAGCAATAATTCGCACATCTTCTTTTAAACCTTTTGCAGTTAAACATACGAAAGCATTTTGTTCATCATCCAATGAAGTAATCAATGAGATAGCTCGTTTTATATGAGCAAATAATAAAATATCTTCATCCATTGGATCTCCTTCAATAAATGGAATTTGTTTTTCTCTACAAAGATCAATAATTAATGATCTTTTATCAATAATTAAATAAGGAAAACCATGTAATTTTAATGAATCAATAACCTCATCGATTAGATCATTATATCCACATATAATAACATGATTCTTTAATGGAATAGGTAATGGCTTTGGTTTTAACACATTTTTAACTTGTTTTTCAATCCATGGGACTATAACTAATGGCGCTCCTATAAAGAAAACAGTTATTCCTAAAATTACAATTATTGATGTAAATAATTTTCCTAGTGGTGTATCAAGCAATAAATCGGAATTATATGATCCAAGGGTTGATAATGTAACAATTGTCCAACTGAACGCATCTATTATTGTTGGATTTGCCCCATCAATTATTTTTATGTAATAAAATCCAATCATTCCAAGTATTATAACAATTAGAATTGAACCTATGAATATCGTTAATCTTCCTCGAATTTTAAACAGTACTATTCACCACTTTCGATGAATCATAATACAAATTATGATTAAATTCATTTCTATTTTATATTTTCTTATTTTTATTAATATAAGAATTATATAAAATACATTAAATTATCTCAAAATAATATTTTAATAGTATTTATGACCTATAAATTAATTATTTTTTTGTAGAGACTATTGATATTAAATCATTAAAATATTTACTTTGAATTGCATTATATTTTGAAGTAATTATCCGAATCCTAAATCTATAATAAAATTCATATTATGTCCTTATTTAAACGCCTCTGAAACCTACTCCCATTAGCTTCGAATATTACTGTATAGTAAGCCCTAGGATTAGGGGGATGAGTTTCAGAGGGCGTCTAAGCAATTTAAAAAAAAATAATTTGTGATGAATGGCAAATTGACACATCATCACATCTCAATTAAAATATTTACCAACCTGATCCATCTGGATTACCATCACCTGAGTTGGGTGCTGGTTCACCATTTCCATTTCCTGAATCAGTTTCACTATTTGGTCCATTTGGTGAATCAAACTCACTACCATCAGATATTCCGTCACCTGAATTATCAGATGGTCCATCATTTCCATTATTTGCACCTGCTAATGATAATGTAGCAAATATTGATGTTATTAATAATAGACCAATCAATATGATTGTTGTTTTTCTTATCATAATATACAAACCGTTGAAACCATATATAAACTGGTGGTGAAACCATTTTAAATGAATGTTGTAACCATTCCAAAAGGTTAGGTTTCATTATTGGAAAAGTTGGTAGAAAGGCCATAAGGCGGAATCATATCATTAACTTCTTAAGGACGAGTTTTATCCCCATATCCCTAATGAAATATGCATGTGATAGATGTAAAGAACTTTTTGATGATGAAGAAGTAGTAAATACAGGTGATGTATATTATTGTCTAAAATGTTGGGATGAACTTCATATTGATTTTCTTAAGAAATTCGAGAAGAAACAGAAACAATAAAGTGGAAGATTTTATATTGATTTTAAGCTTTTTATGAGATTTTTTTATATTATAAAAGAAATGTTTCACATATCTTCCTTCAGAGAATAAATTGTTAATAGTTAGCATGAGACAGTAATTTTTATAAATAATTAATGAGTTGTTAAATTATTGGGAGGTTCTCCAAAGATGAAAAAAATATTTGGATGTTTGGTAGCAGTCATGTTTTTAATGATGGCTATCCCACAAGTTCAAGCAGTTGAAACAGAAGAAGACAGCAACAATAATTTTTTTGGATTTTGCTATTTTGAAAATTCTGCTCCAAGTACTAATGGTCCAGCAAAAAAAACACCGTATATGGGAGGAGTTACAATATTAGGCGGTGGCAGCGAAGATTCTGTGACAAAGGTTTATAAGAGAAAAGGTGGAGAAGAAATAGGTTGCTTTGAGGGAAGTCAAACAGTATTTGTTTTCCTGATGATTGGTTCTCATGAATATACGGGTACTGAACGAATATTTTGTGGTCGAGCTATTGGCGTTTATGTGAATATGATCTAAGAGATATTAACACTCCAGATTCGTTCATTGCAGAATGAAATTCTAAATTTATATCTTAGCTATACTATTAGTAAATAACAGAGTTATCAGTTTACTAATATGTCTCACAAAAAAGATATATTGTTTTTTGTAAAAATATAAAGTGAGGATAATAAAAAATAATTGATAATAATGTTATCATTATAATCATTTCAGGAAATCTAACTCCCATTATTTTATGATTTCATAGTTATATTTTTTTATTTTTTAGATGAAACCACAAAAAATGAAAAAATATACGTTTTGTTTAATATTAAAATAATTAATTTAATATAGTGCCAAGATAATAATATATTGATTAAGATGAAAAAAATAATTTTAATTATGTTTATTTTCATTTTATTAAATATTCCAACAGTAATTAGTTATTCCAATTTAATCAGATATAAGCGAGATAAAACAGATCTATCATCCAACATCAATATAAATAATCCCCCTGAAAATGTAAGCATTGAAGGCCCATTAATCGGGAGAGCAGGCACACTATATGAATATTCATTTTACTGCGATGATCCTGAAGACGACGAAGTGAATTATTATATTAAATGGGGAACGCCATCATGTCCAGCAATTTATGGACCTTATCACTCCTCATCATTTGCTGTTATAGGATTTGTCTGGGAAAAATATGGTCTATATAATATTACAGTTAAAGCAGTAGATGTTCATGGTGCCGAGAGTGACATAGTAACATTATTTGTTACGATGCCTCATTTTCATTATTGTAATAAATTTAATCTTCTATTTTCAAAATTGAATGAATCAACATTTTTTAACATTATTCAGGATGTTTTTTTCAATGGATAAAGTGAGTTTCTTTTTCATAAAAGGTATAGGTTTGAAGGATTAAATTGTTAATGAATAGCACGTTTTTTAATTAAATAATAAAAGAAAAATGAGATATATTCATATAATTTATTCAACATATTGAGAACAAATTGAAAGGAATATATCATGAAAACAATTGGTCTTATTGGTGGTACCATATGGATTTCAACCATAGAATATTATCGAATAATAAATGAAACCATTAAAGACAAACTTGGTAAAACACATTCTGCTCATTGTATTCTATACTCAATAGATTTTGAAGAAACAATACAACAACAACTAGAAGATTGGAATGCTATCTCACAATCATTTATTGAAATAGCGAAAAAACTAGAACAAGCAGGCTGTGATTTTATAGTAATCTGTGCAAACACCATCCATAAAATAGCAGACAACATTCAAAAAAATATACATATACCAATTCTTCATATTGTAGACGCTACAGCTGAAAAAATACAAGAAAAAAAGATCAAAAAAGTAGGATTATTAGGAACTAAATATACCATGGGAGAAACATTTTACAAACAACGATTAAAGGATAAATATAATATTAATACTATTATCCCTAACCATAGTGAGCAGAAAATAATTCACGATGTGATCCTAAATGAACTAACATATGAAATCATAAAACCATCATCAAAACAACAATATATCGAAATCATAAAAAACCTTGTTTCAAAAGGAGCAGAAGGAATAATTCTAGGGTGTACGGAGATTCCGTTATTAATCAAAAAGGATGATCTTGATATACCAATGTTTGATACAACATCAATTCATGCAAAAGCAGCTGCTGACTTTGCCTTACAAAGGCTATAAATATTTCAATTTGAGTGAAATACTTTATCTTTATTGGCATAGTTGTCTGATAATCTATTCTCAACTAGGTTGAAAACAACTAATTTGAAATGAGAGATTTACTAATTTTTGTAAAAAAAATTGGCAGAAAGGCCAGAAGGAGGAATGGAATGGTGGATGCAACCCTTTCTGGCGGTTCCCCCGGATGAGTCGTCTTATTAGTAATGAAATGTGGTTTTTGGTTAATAAAGCAGTGAAATAGATATTTGAAAGTATTCATGAGTTTCAGTAGATTTAATCTCTATCAAATTTCATTAAAATACCATTATTCTTATCTTAATAGGGATGATTTCATAATTCTGATAATCGAATGAATACAATTGTACTGAGATACATTCATATTGACTCAACTCTCTGATATAATCTTTGGATACATTACCATCAACAGTGAAATTGAAACGATACGTTTTATCATTCCAACTTACAAAGGACGACGTGAAGGGAATATGCCAATTGATCTCTCGATCCAAACCAACCGATGCTTTAGGAGCCAACGTATAGTTTCTTATTAGAATTGATTCATTGTTATCATCTAAGATTTCCACCGTAATATGATGGTCAATTTCATCAGAATTATAGATGTGATATACCGATAATGGAGGAACTATTACAATTGGGAGTACATTAAAAAAGAGATAAAGACCAATGATGAAAATCACAAGTATTATTGCGATTCTTTTAATTGACATGTATAACACATTTAAAATTATCACAAAATACTTTATAACTTTTTATCACGAAATATACGCATTTTGTTTAAAGAAAACTATTTAGGTTTATCTGATGATTTTTTGCTAGATTGAGCATATCTTTATCGATGTTAAGAGTGAGTTACTTTTTCATTAATAGTATAGGTTAAGTCATATAGGATTAAATATTAGCATGATTAATAGGATTTTAATAATTGAATAACTCTTGATTAATCAAATTTTATAACAATTTTGATAGATCGGGCAAAGTATCAAAGAAAAGTGTAATATATTAATTCCATACATTATCAATTATAAAAATCATGGCACTTGATTAATTCAGGAAATATCTATGAAGAAATTACTATTTGTATTAATTATTGGAAGTTTATTTTTAACAAGTATTAGTGCACAGGCCATATCATCTGAAATTTCAACAACGCATCCATCAATTAGGAAACAGTTCAATCAAGGTTTTATATTCAATATTGATGACTCACATAACATATTACTTAGCCTTGATATGTATGGCAGATCATATGGCCATGAGCTGTTATGGAAAGCAAATACCACAGTGACAAATTATGAGGAATCAGCAGTTGTTTATGTCGATGGAATAGCATATATCAGCTCCTGCAGCACTCATGGAGATGGTCATGATAAATTATTTGCAGTAAATACATCAAATGGCGATATATTATGGAGTACATTAATTGGACCCGGGTATGTTGGTCCAGTGATTGATGAAGATTATATTTATGTTGGCACAAGTTCTCATGGATATGATCCAACAAACGAATACATTTATTGCATTAACCGATGGAATGGTAATATTCTATGGGAAAGGAACATCTTTGGAGGGATTCCAGAATCCATTCAATATGATGAGCAAAACATCTATTTTACATCAAATTTAATTTATGCATTGGATAAACACAATGGAGATACCAAATGGACCTATCCAATGGATTCGTTTAGTGTAACAAAACCAATTCTAAAGGATAATGCATTTTATACAGCTACTTCAGGCGGTTACATGTATAAAGTTGATATCATTGATGGCAGTGGGATATGGAGTGTTACATTATCAGATTTTTCTTGGGATAACTCAATTACCGCAGATGGAAAAGGACGTATTTATTTAGCCCTCTATGGCGATAACACGATTAATGCATATAATGAGACAACCGGATCATTACTATGGAGCTATCGATTGCATGCAGGATCATTATCCTTTAATGCATTTTATGATAATGTGATTTATATATCAGATACCAGAGGATATGTATATGCATTAAATGCAACAACTGGCGCATTACTTTGGGAAAATAAAATTGGTAATACTATTGATATTAGTTCACCATCAATCAGTTGCGGTTTACTCTTTATTGGAACAAGAGATTTTGAAGAAGGTGCTTTATTTATACTAAACGCAACCACTGGGGAAATCATATGGAAGTATACAATTGGAGCAAGTGTGACTGCTCCACCCTCCATTGCAGATGGCATCCTGTTTTGTGGAACAGATAATTGGCATATGTATGCATTTGATATTGGAATTGGAAATGATGATTGGCTCATTCATCGATATGATTCATTTAATACTGCCTATTCTCCAAACGGGTTAACAGAATGGCAATATCTATCTGCAGAGTGTACAACTGAAAATTATATTACTACCTGTATTGTACAAAACTCTTATGATCATGATGTAACAGATGTGAAATTAAAACTACCCGAGGACATGAATGCTGATTGGTATGATTCCTTAGGAAATTTATTACAAACAAATGCAAATTATCATATAATCAATAATATTTCTACAACATCAACATTAACATATATCATAACGAATACTATTCATGATCCAATGAAACCAACAATAACTGGTCCAACATCTGGAAAACCAGGTATTGAATATTTTTATAATATTTCCACAAATGATCCAGATAATGATCCTATCTCCTATTTTATTGATTGGGGTGATGGAGCAAATTCAGGATGGACAATCACCTATCCATCAGGGGAATTAATTACTGTTTCTCATACATGGAGCGCCAGAGGCTCCTATGAAATAAAAGCAAAAGCAAAAGATATTGATGAAAGAGAAAGTGAATGGAATATACTTGAAATCACCATGCCAAAAGGAAAGTTTATGTTGTTGGAGCGGTTAGTTGAGTGGTTTCCGATGCTAGGTGAGTTTCTTTTTCATAATTAATATATGCTAGAGGAAATAAAATTTTTATATTAGCATGATAATAAAATAATTGTATCATTCGGAATATTTTTAATACTTTGAATCATACAATTTCTAGATTATTTACGTAAAAACAATAAGGAGGCAAGAAAAAAATGAGGAAGCATAAAATTTTGATTGGTATGATTGTACTTATGTTCATTTTCAGTGCAATACCAATATTCATTGGACAATCTGAAGACATAGATAATATAAAAGAAAGAAAATATAAAGAGAATAGAGATACAATTCCAATATATACAAAAAATGGGATTCAACAACACCCCGTAGCAAAAGGAAAACCAGGAGCCTATGTCACAATAACTAACCCATTAGATGGCGCAACCGTTAGTGGAACCGTCCTTATAACAGTTGATTCTAATTATAATCCTACTATCACTTTAGATGGATCAACCTTAGGGAGTGAAGCAAGCTGCTCATGGGATACTACTCAATATACTGATGGATCTCACACCATTCAAGCATCTGCTAGAGGCGTGACAGATACGGTTATTGTGACCATTGATAATGGTGGAAATCCAACTAACAATCCACCTGTGGCTGACTTTTCATACACCAAAACAGATTTAACCGTTGATTTTGCAGATGCGAGCACTGATACAGATGGAACTGTTGTTAACTGGTACTGGGAATTTGGTGATGGCAGTACAACCACATTACAGAACCCATCACATACCTATGCATCTGATGGAACTTACTCTGTTAGTTTAACTGTAACTGATGATGATGGAGCAACAGATTCAACATCTCAGGATGTAACTGTATCAAGCGGTAGTAGTGGCGGTGATGGAATATTACGAAAACATGCTCTTGTCATAGGAATATCAGATTATGAGGGAACAGCAAATGATCTTAATTATTGTGATGATGATGCTCAAGACTGGAAAAGTTTCCTCCAAGGCAAAGGGTATACAGTTACAATGCTAACTGATAATCAAGCAACTGCTGACAACATTGAAGCTGCTTTATATGATTTATTAGCAGATGAAGATGGTGACGACTATGTTGTATTAACATATTCAGGTCATGGATATGATTACACTGGATATGGATCATGTATCATTTCTCATGATTTATATTACATGACACATGGATATTTCGAATCTTTTTTTGATACAGCAGAAAGTCCTCATATTTATGTCACTTTTGATGCTTGTGAAATAGGAGATTTCGATGGATTAGTCGATACAAATCGATTTGGTGCATTTGCGAGTAATAATCGACTGTCATACGATGGCGATTCATCTATGCAGAATGGCGTCTTTACATATTACCAAATAGAAGGATGGGGCATATACGATAACTTCGAGGATGATTCTGCCTATGCAGTTCAACAAATGAAAGATTGGCCATCAAGTCCAAGAATTAAAGTAGACCCATTCTATGTTGACCAATTTTCAGGAGATATGTATCCATAGAAAAACCACCACCCCCTCTTTTTTCTTTTAATAACATCGGTATAGGTGAGAGGAATAGATTGTTAATAGGTATCACGATAATAATTAAATAATAAAAGAAAAAAGAAAAGATATTTTTGGTTATTTTATACTTGATAGAATTTGTAGGAATTGTATCAAATGAGCCCAGATTACAAAGTTTTGTAATTTAGTAATTAAGGTTTTTCTCCACAATAATTTATGTAATGAGTCTATGCTACTCCAATCACTTCGAGCACCATATTCATCCTCAGCTATTACTCGAGCAGGTCTTGTTCGACCATCACAGTCAACCTCAATCTCTGTATCACTATCAACAAAATCTGTCCATTCATCAATGGTACCATCTCCATCCCAATCGATACCAAATCGTACCTTACCACCATCGGGATCTGTAGCTTTAAGTTTAAGTGTATCAGTATCTTCACTATATGTTCCTGTTGGCTGTGCTGGAGGTTCATCCGGACATTCTACGACAAATCCACGAATGCTATTTCCATTTAAAGCCCAACCACCTTCAGCAACAGGATTGGCAGCAGAAGGATCATACATAACTTTTTCGACTCTTTGACCACCTCTATGGTTGGGAAGATCTCCTTGGTCTGTATCATGAGCAACATAAATGACCCATTTTCCATTTTTTAATTTAGCCATCCCAACAATCATTACTGTGTGTCCTCTCCCGCGAAGTTCCACGTCTTGTCCTTTTTTTAGTTCTTCAAGGGCTGTTTCGCAATCTTGAGCAGATGCTTCGCTATTTGCATTATTCATTCCTGCAGGAAATTTTCTCGTTGTTATTGGGATATTATTATCCTTCATATATTGATCTTTATCATCTGGCCATGTTCCTCCAAAAACTCCCTGATCTTGAACATAATCAACAGCATCTTCCATTGAGTCAACATCGATGTCATCATCAGATACATTCCCTAATTTGGTAGGATGTCGTTTTTTAAGATATTTAAGGCTGTTGGATATGGCAGTCGGAACACACCCATTCAAATCTGCCTCTTGATTTTCAATAGAAGTATTTATGCAGCTCCAATTATTTCCATCAACTTCCATACCAAACTCATTTACAGGTATTGAAATCAAAGATCCTATTATATCTTCTCCTTGAAAAATACGAACAACCCATGTTATTATAGCAATGGGATAGGTAACTTCAGGTGGTTCTTCACGAGGTTCATCATCAACACTACTTGCAACGACTGCTGAGGTAACATCAACACCATCCTGTACTCCTAAATCAAAGCTCATTGTTACAGTTTGCTCAGTATCAACACCCTCACAACTTAACAAAGGTATATTTCTTATTACCCATGCCTCATTGTAAAGAAGATTGAAATATTGAACAGATGATTTTCCCTCATATGTTACATCAACCGCACCAAATGACGAATCATAAACCGTAACATCATCAATCGTGTAATCAACCTGATACAGTTCAATAGAATAATCTTGACAACCAGGATAGACAATTACCCGTATCGAAAAAGGAAACTGATAAAACCCACAAGAATCCCCAACTAAAAACGTAATAATATATTCTCCAGCTTGCCCTATTTGCGGGTGCCAATCAAGACCACTACTCACTTCCCCATAATCACAATGACATTCTGTAAATGTTGCTCCTTCCGGTAATGTGGATGTATCAACCCATAAACAAATTAGTCTACTAGGCTGTGGTGGAACCCAATAAGCATTGACTGTTAAATGCCAATCATTACACTCATATATTTCATAGGTCTCCTGTGGATCTTGTGCATACTGGTGAACAATTACGGTTATTGTAAATTGCCCTATTGGTTCAAAACATGATTCTCCCACATAAAAAACAATTTGGTATGTTCCTGCCTGGCCAACTGCAGGAGTCCAATCAAAAGTACTTGTTACTTGATCAATTGTGCAATGACACGGATCAAAGGTTGCACCAGCAGGGAGAGATTCTACATCAGCCCATAAGCATATATTTTTTTCTTGAGGGGGATCCCAATATGCTGATACATATAATTTCCAGTGAAGGCCTTCATATATATGATACACCTCATTAGTTTGAGTAATCTCATCATCAGACGAATGAACAGCTATCTCTAAATCGTTTGAAGCAGTGTAATCTAATTGATTAAAAGCTATCTCAAAGTTATCTAAAAATGTGGATTCAATTTGATTTGTCTCTAATCGATAAATTTCAATCATACCAATTGCAGGTAAAACTGTAGTTATAATTAACAGCATCATTACTAAACTTACAATTATTTTCTTTTTCATTTTTATACCTCCTTTATTTTGCCTCTCCTTTAAAAAAACAAATCCAAGAAATGTATTAATAATTATATATTTAATATTTTTGATTAATTTATTAGGTAATTTATGTTAATTTAGTTACATATGTTATTAATATTAAAATTTTAAGAATTCTTATTAAATTTTTTTTTATATATTTATTATTATAAAATCGCCTCAAACCTATCCATATCCGTTATCCTTTTCTTATCAACTTTCTGAAATATCCTCAGATTCAACCCAAATTCAAGCCAAACAGTAGGTTATTAAATAAGGTTAAAACGCCTTAGAAAACGTCTGATCTAATCTGAATAAATCACTCGATTAATTTTATAGTTCGTAATTAATATATTAAAATCCTTAATACTTCGTTTATTATTTCCGTATAGCTCCCTATCTTATAAGATGATTTTTTGGTTCTAAACTTCAATTATAAAAAAATTTAAGTAATTTAATCAGTTCAACTTTTTTTAGGATTTATAAAAAGGAGGGACGTTTGACATTGGACAAACATAAACTTATAATCCTAGGTCTAGGTTTTGGTATCATACTATTCTTTTTTGGAATCGGCATCTACTATTTACTAATTCCAATCTATATATTCAATAGGATCCCTCAACAAATATCATCAATTTTCAAACTAAGCGGAATGGGACAAATTGTAATATCCATGATTGTTGGCGGATTTTTTAATGAAAAATTAGATAAAGAATCAAAGAGTCTTTTAATTCTCTTTGGAGTAATTCTTTTTGTGATGAATATAATAATAGCATCATACACTAGTTACTATTGAGATGGTTGGAAATGTCAGGAATGAAAGATAAAGAATTCATTATGCTTGGACTCATATGCGGCATTGGATTATTTTTTATCGGAGCAATGAAAATTTGGTAAAGTGATAATTATAATCAGTATAAGACATAAAATTGCCACAAATGGTTTTTTTATCATAATCGCCCCCCTTAGGGATTATAATATTAATTAGTAAATATTTCCCTGGATTGATAAAATTCTAAGATGAGAGTAGTACTATTGATTGATATTTATTAAAAATCATTTTCAAATCATCAACACTCTTCCCATTATAATGAAGCGAATAAACTTCACCCATTCGGAGGGAGGGAGAAAGGGAAAACAGTATAAAAAATAAAAAATACATATTGTCTCCCTTTCTTCTAATACTAACAATAACAATTGTTATATTAATAATTTGGGTAAAAAAATATCATAAATAAAATATAGTAAAATGTCTCCCACTCCCACCTCACAGTATCCTAATATAATATATGTTGGCGAAAAATGAAAGAAAGATAAGAGTCTAGGAGTAACCATACACCCTAAATACGAATTCATACTTGGTTGGCAAATCTCACCATACATTTCCACCATCACGCGTAAACCAGTAAACTACCCGGCCAGTGTACTAATCATCAAATGCATAGCCCCATTCATAGCCAAAACTTGTACTGACACCGTTTGGTCCAGGCGGGAGGACGATGAACAGGTTTGTATCTGGGTCGATTGTAATAATAGTAAAGTCGAGGGTAAGCCATTGCCAAGAGGACAACCGTTCCTTGTGAGTGAATGAAATGTCATCAATCAATGTTCCTACAGGATAATCAGTTCGAAGTTCTACATTCAGGTTGAATTCTGGTATTCCAAATTTCCAAAGGTAAATTTAGCATTTAGTCAATTTGTTGAATAATCTGTTGATATATTCTTACCTGATTGGAATGAATTATTTTAAATCACGAGGCATTATCTTCTTCAAAGGATTTCCACCAACACTTTCATTATCCTTAATATCTCTATTTACATAACTTCCAATACCAATAACTGCATGTTTTCCAATTGTCACTCCTGAACGAACAATACTAAATCCACCAACTAACGCCCTTTTCTTAATATGAACCTTACCTTTCCTAATTTTATCTGTGGTGAATTCATGAGTAAAAATTGATGCACCCCAACCAATTATAACATTATCATCCAACGTAATCATCTCAGGGAAAAATGGATCAATTTGAACATAAGGTGCAATTAAAACATTTTCTCCAATATGCACACCTATTAATCTATAGAGTGCATTCTTTAATTTAGGTGGTGATAATTTACATATGTGACAAATTATCGTATTAAAAAAGAGTGTTGATCGTTTTTTAATTTTATAAAACTCATATGCAGGATTTGAGTCACCAATATAGTTATTTTCTTGATAATCCATTGAAAAAGTATATTAGAAATTATATTATTTAAAGGTTGATTTGCAGATTTTTCTATGAGCAAGGATATATACATAGACTAATATTGTTAGTTGTTTCTTAGCAATAATAGGTATTATTCCTACTAACATATAGGGTTATTTTTCAGCAATATTTAGAGAATTTCTGAACTGGTGAGACACACATGGAGAATAATGTGCTTTTTAAAAGTATATTTTTCAATATTTTCGCTTTTATTTACTAAAATCATAAATTTCGGTATATTTCATAATAAATAGAACATTTGTATCATTTATTAAAAGATATATTAATATAGTCCGAATAATATTATATAATTCACATTCTTTGCCTTATAAAGGGAGGACAGAATTGGAGGTAATAATCTATGCAAAAAATAAGAAAAATTTTAGTACTATCCGTATTGATAGTCGTATTTATTCCATTAGCAACAGGCAATATTACTAATTTCGATACTGCTTTTAAAAATAAAATTACCACGATAGAAACGTATACAGAAATTGAAAGAACAGAAAACAAGGTCTTATCTGTTGATAAGGTAATCGGAGATATAACTGTAAAATATTGGGAACATATATTAGATAATGTTATTATAAAAGGCGATTACATTTTATTGCATTTGGATACGCAAAATGGAGCGGTTCTCAAGTATAAAAATGAATGGACATCCATTGAATTACCCTTGAATCATAATCTAAAAGATGGATTTGAACCAGCAAACTATTTTTGGAAGCAAAAGATATGTTTTCTAGATATAACAGATACATCACCATTTTATATATTAGATACTCAACAAGAATATCCTCTTACTTGTTGGGAAGTTAGACATCATGATGGAACAACAGCACTCTATAATCAACATGGTTGTAGAATTGGAAAAGGAATACCCACACCATCAGAAGGTTTTACGGTATCCGGTTGGGTTATGCAAAGTGACCCAGATAACTACAAAGAATTTAGGGAGAATGCTGATGAATGGTTTCAACAATGGACTACATCAACAGTTGGTCTTTCATTACCAACGCCATCAACCATATCATCACATATAAGTAATCCAAATGTTGATTATTTCTATGTCATGGCTCATGGAAACCAAAATTTTTTCCAAGCCGACAATGAAGGAAGTTACTACTATTCATCAACTCTTAGTACTGATATGAATAACCGAGACGCTATGACGTTTGCTTTTATTGGTACTTGCCAAAGTATGACCTCTACCGGTCCTGGCACATTTTCTTATGAATTTCGAAAAGGAAAAACAACTGACACCGTAACCATTGGCTTTGACCATATGGAAACATGTCCGGGATGGCAATATGAATATTATTGGCAAAACAGTATGTTTGAAAACATGAGCAAAGGATTGACCATCAAAGAATCGTTTGATAAGGCTACTGCTGAATACCCAACAATTGCACCTGCCGTCGTATTCCTTGGAGATGAAAGTCTAAAAATTCCACAACCAGATTTAGAATGCTCTGGAGACATCACATGGACAGACATCACGCCGGGAGATACAGCAACAGATACATTTACAATAGAAAACAGAGGAGAAACAAACTCCGTACTATGTTGGGAAATAGTTGAATACCCAAATTGGGGATCTTGGAATTTTAACCCATCTAAAGGAAATAATGTTCGAGAGGAGGGACCGATTACCATAGAAGTGTCAGTTATTGCTCCAGAAGAAAAAGAAACTTCTTATGATGGAGAAGTCAAAATAGTGAATATTTTTGACAACAATGACCAATGTACAATACTGGTTTCTCTAACAACTCCAAAAAACAAAGACAATAACACACCACTTATCCGTTTCCTCAGGAATTTAATGCAGGAACATCCACATCTTTCTCTTCGATTAGAAGGACTCCTGCAAAGAGAATAAAAAAAAAAATCTCTTTTTTTCTTTTTTCAATATCATAAAAAAATATTAAATTTGTGCTTATAAACATATAAGAGCACTTTTCTACCTGCAAATATTAGATGATTTCGTTGTCTTGAAACAAATTAAAATGTTTCTTCATTTTTACGATTGGGTAATTATAGCCTTATCAATAGATAAAGTACGCATTTTCTTGGCCATTATTAAGTATAGGTTTGAGTGAATATATTGCTAATGGATTGCATGATTTGTAATATTATTACTTGCTAATTATAAGAGAGAAAGATAGGTTGATTAATCCATTTAAACGATAAAATCAAATTTCTTAAACAAAGTCGGCAATAACCAGCATTTCAAAATCTTCTGTTGTAAGTTCATCATTTCTCGAAAATGCTCCAAGTTTTGCTCCATAAATATCAATTTTTTGAAAACCAAGAGATTTTAATAACCATGTAATTTCAGATGGGACATAAAACCTCTCATTGCAATCTAATTCCTTTTTATTACCAGAGTCGTCTTCTACTGTTGTAATATTATAATCCCTGAAAGTCATTAAATTAAAAGTATTACTTCTACAAGTAGTATTCCCTTCATCCGTTGTTGAATGAAATTTTTCAACTGAATGATATAAGGGAAATAATCCATTAAGTGTTGTAAAAATCAACTTACCCGATTTCTTTAATGATTCAGATGCATTTCTTAATATCTCAAAATTCATTTCATCTGTTTCCATCAAACAAAATCCTCCTTCACAAAGCATTATTGCCAAATCAAAATCATCTTTGAAAGGTAATTTTCTTGCATCATGTTTCTGAAATTCTATTTCCAAATTTTGTGCTTTAGCTTTTTCCTTTGCCTGCTTTAATTGTGAATCCGATAAATCGATTCCTATAACATTATATCCCCTTTTTGTTAATTCAATCGAGTGTCTACCTGTTCCACACCCGATATCTATTATTTTTAGTGATTTATTAAAATCAATCTCCTTTTCAATGAAGTCACATTCACCAATTGTTCCTTTTGTAAAACTTTCACTATCATATTTTTTACCATAATTCTCAAATAAAGACTCATACCACTTTTTCAAATCTATTTCACCATTACAGTTAGATCTTATATAATTAAGTCAATAATAAGTTATTTAATAATCGTATCGGATGATAAATCGAAAACAATATATTATTATTACTTGCTGATTATGATGCGGAATAAATATAGTATGAGTATTACGCCCATAGCGCAGAATCTTTATGGATTCATTTCGTTGTCATAAAATATACAAGTCTTTTTTCTAAGAATGCACTATGGTTAATTTCTGCTTTTTTGACATTATATGATATTTTCATCATTTATAATTTTCATTGTAACATTATGTTCCTTATACAATCTTTAAATTGAAGTATTAAACATAAATCCTTAATCAATCATATGAATATATTTTTGATAAAAAAACACATTTTTTTAATAAATTAGGATAAGGTCAGATACAATTGCATCCATCATATAAATCAAAATTGGCAGAAAGGCCAGAAGGAGGAATGGGATAGTGGATGCAAACCTTTCTGGCGGTTCCCCCGGATGAGTCGTCTTAATAGTAGTGAATTGTGATTTCTGATTTATAAAGAGTTGAAAAGGATGAGTGAAAGTATTGCTTACATTGCATTTGACTAAATAATACTCATTGAAAATAATTTAATTCAGTATCTGTATTACTACTGAGATGAATGTGAAGACTGCTGAAACAATAATTATTGGAGGTGGAATATCGGGGCTTGCTTGTGCTAGACAGCTTCAGACTCAAAATCAAGATTTTTTACTCATAAGTAAAGACATTGGCGGTCGAATATTAACCTCTGAAGCAGGAACTGTTAATTATGGTGCATTTTTTACATGTTCTGATTATTATAATTTTTTAAAATATGCAAAGATACAATCAAGAATTAGACTTCGTGATTTCTGTTTTCATGAAATCGATGATAAGTTTGTTCTATTCGAACCTCAACTCTTGTTATACCTAAATCAATTTTTAAAAATCCGAAATCTCCTTAATCGATTTAGAAGATCACTTCGATTTCTTCGAAAAACTGCCGAAACACAATCTCAAAAGGTATTAATTGAAGCAGATTCGTTTTTGTATGAATTATATAAGAAAGAGGCTATTGATTTAATAAAGGAGTTTAATCTTTATCAGGTAACTGAAAAATATCTTTCAAAGGCATTGTATTCTACAACATTTTCTTCTATTTCTGAAATTAATGCCTTTAGTTTTTTACAATTTCTTTTACCATTAATCACTCCAATTTACACATTCATTTTTGAAAAAGATAAAATGATTGAGTCATTTCAAGAGAATATATTTCTTGAAAAGGTATTAGATATTCAGCGTAAGAATAATTACTATAAAATTAAAACAAATGGAAAAACCTATCATGCAAAAAATCTTGTACTAGCAACAGAAATCAGTTGGTCACTACAATTTGCTGGTGTAAAAAAGGTTAATAAACCGATAGATACCAATATGCTTCATATTCAGGGAACTCCAAAAAAGTGTATTTCAAAGAAAAAATATCAATTATATTCAAATCATTGCACAGTTCAGGCTATTGCATCTCTTCCGGATGGAACATTTCTATTGTATTATAAAAATGAACAACCACCACTAGATAGTTTTTTTACCAAACACCTGGTAATGGCTCACCACTTATGGAATCCAGCTGGCCGAATAAATGGTCATTTTCTCATTGAATGCAATAGAGGGAATAATATGTACCTTATTGGCGATTATAATATTGCAGGATTAGAAGAAGCATTCATCACAGGAATATTTGCAGCAAATCAAATCGTTCAATCACATTAGAAAAGAGGTTACAATCCAAATAAATCATGTTTGGTAAGTTGCAATCTTAACCTAATAGCAATATATAAATATGTGATGATAAAATCGTTTTGTATGAAAAAAGTCCGGAAAATATTAACATTCTTGTTTTTCTTGGTTATACTTCTACCAGCAGTGCAATCTACTTATGTATTTAAAGATATCAAAAACATCGACCAAGGAATTATTGAAATAAATAGTAGACTTGAGACAATTAAATCAAGTATGGATAATCTTGGATCAGCAATTAATGAGTCAAATTCAATAATGGAGGAGGTTCAGCAAAGTGTGGTTTTACTTGAAGAAACAAACAAAGAAATTAATAACATGTCAGAAAAACTCAAGGAAGTTTCAATCATAGCATCAGAAGCCCTGGATATTGCAGATAATGTTGATGTTTATATGGATGATATAAAAACTATTCTTTGGGCTGTAATATGTGCAATAATCCTTGCAATACTTACATTCATTGGCGTTACCATTGTAATATTAAAAAGAAAAAAGTGAAAAATTTGCAATAGATGCAATGGAACAATCAAGAGTTGGACTATTAGGCTAGTATATTACATGGGTTTAGTAGTAAGCGTATATGATAATACTATATGCGATAATTAATAGCCCCAAGAAAAGTATAGGGTTTTAGGAATTAATTGTTAATGGACCGCATAGTTTATGAAGAATTAAGGTTAAATTTCAAGATCAAATCTAATAAATAAATCAATTACAGAGGATTATTTTTTCACATTGATATTCACCTATCTCAACTATATCTAATTCAAACGGTTCTTCAATACAATCAGAAGTAAATAGAATCACCTGAAATCTGCTATCCCAATCGGAGCAAGCTCCAGGGTATTAAACCCAGGTAGGAATAAAGATAGATAAAATAACAATTATGGGTGCCGGCACCAAATTTTGCATATTTTTTTTATTCATTATAGTCAATTTATAGGAGTTTATATTATATAATATTATTTTATATATAAAACTATTGTTTCATATTATTAAAAATAACGATACATTTTATGCTCAAAAAGTATATATATTATTTATTTAATTAAGAAGAATTAAATTCTTCTTTAAGGGGGATTAGCCACAATAAGAGATGATAGAAAATGAAAAAAAATATGTTAATATTTGGAACATTGGTTGTAACTTCAATGTTTTTCTTAGGCTGTATAAATAATATTGGATATATAGATCTTACAGCTGAAGAGGCAAAAGAACTTATTGATACAACACCAGATCTTGTAATAATCGATGTATCACCAAAATATGACGAAGGACATATACCCGGTGCAATTAACTATTATGTTGGTGATGGATCGCTTGATGAAGCAATTCCAACTCTTGATAAAAATGTCTCATACCTAGTATATTGCCATGTTGACAGCGCATCAATTCTAGGAGCAACAAAACTCGTTCAAGCTGGTTTTGATCCCGTGTATCGCCTTGAAGGTAATTATCAGGCATGGATCGATGCAGGATATCCAGTTACCGGCGAATCAGGCTATGCAGATGTTACAGCTATCCAAGCAAAAGATTTGATTGATAATAATACCAATATCGTTGTTATTGATGTATCACCATTATACGATGAAGGACATATACCCGGTGCCATTAACTATTACATTGGGGATGGATCACTCGGTGAGGCAATTGAAACATTAGATAAAGAAAAAGACTATTTGGTATATTGTCATACAGATAGCGCATCAATTAATGGTGCAGAAAAACTTGTTGCCGCAGGTTTCAATCCTGTGTATCGCCTTGAAGGTAATTTTCAGGCATGGATCGATGCTGGATACGATGTAGAGCCATAAAAGGTAGTACAGTATAATCAAGAATCTAATCAATAACCCTATCAAATAAGTAGTGATTAGGTCTAATACTAGTTACTACTCCATCTAATATTTCCCCTGTATCGGTTGCTATTAATACAGATCTTTCTTGTCCTAAGATAGCTCTATAATGAGGAAGAAAGAGCTAGTTACTTTTTCTTATGAAAGGAAAAAGATTATATGAATTTATTGTTAATGAATAGCATGATATAGTAAAATTTATAAACTTTAACTCAGTTGTTATAATATCGGGAGGTTTTATTATATGAAAAAAACTATCGTATTAGGAAGCATTTTAGCTTGTTTTTTAATGCTGATGATACCAAATATAAGTGCTGTTGAATACAATACCTTTACCAATAGTGAACCTGACTATGATGAAGATGAGTTGATTCAAGCAATAATAGAAAGAATTGAACAATTACAAGAAATAAATCCTTATCCTAAACCATGTTGGACTACTGATGATCCTGATGGCCCATTTGAAGGCGGCCTTGATGACATGTATGATTGGAGAGATCTATTTGTTGGTTTAATCTATGGAATCATTCTTGGTCTAGCAATCAAGGATAATGAATTTAGAGATCTCTTAGAATCAAGAAATATTATCGGAATGGTCCTATGGATATTTGATTATGGATTATTTACATTGAATTCAGCAATACGTTTTGGTGATGCTTTTGATATAATTGATCCAGATGAAGATGGGTATTAATACTCCTCTCGTTACGTATCTTAGAACCTATTTAGATTACTTTTAATTACTGATAAACTTTAAGCATTAGATTTACGCTAGATTATTGACTGAAACAGTCAGATTATATTACTGAAATGAAAGAAATCAGATTTTAATATGGGGGGAATTGAATGAAAATGATATTGGCAATAATAATGGTTTCCTTGCTAATTCTATCGATTAGTAATATTCCATGCGAGAATGAGGAAAGGAATGTTTCTAATGAAAAATTTTATTGGCATATGGAAAACCAAGTTGTTCCCCAATGTAATATGAAATGGTTTTTTCAATGTAAAATTAATTCAAGTGGCTTTGCTAATCAGACTAATACTATTTTGCATGAAAAAATAATTAGATTACTTTATTTTGATTCATCTCAAGGATACTATGGTACTGTTCATATTACTAGCATTCTAGGGAATTTTGATTCTGATCATGTTTATAGTGCCTCTTTATTTGGTTTTAAGGGTTAAACTAGCTGGAATGGAAATGTGAAAGAGAAAAACATATGGCTTGATGGTTTTGCATCAGTTGTTTGTGTAAGATATTAAAAATTGTACTAATAACCAAAACACGAAGAGTAAATTAATTTTTCATATACACAAGTCAAAGAAATTATAGAGGTATTCCTGCTATAACACCTTTAATAATCCAACCAGCAAAGTGCACTGAAAAGATGTTACTGATCTCTAATTAAAATATCAAAATTTATTTCATCCTCATAATATAACAAGAAATTATTCCCATCATCAGAAATGGAATATTTCAATTCCGTAGATGAATTAATTTCCGGTACCACAAAAGTAATCCTTGATTCATTAAGAAAATAGGTACCCCATATTTGAGAATCAAATACTTCTGAAGATACATTCTGTACGCCTGAAAAGAATGAAAGATTTGAGTAGAATGTATAAATAATCTTAACTGAAGAATTCTCAACCTCTTGGCTCATCGACCAAGTACCCAGTAAGTTATCATGGACAAGGTTGTCTGAGTCAGTAGTCTCTTGTGTTTCAATACATCCACATAGAAATAAAAAAAAGGCAATAAACGATAAGCTACCAAGAATTTTTTTCTGTGTTGAATTAATTAGGAATGCCATAGATCAAACATATTTTCATATGTATATAATCCTAACGAATTTCATACTTGATATGAAACAACGGTTAATTTGCTGTTCTATTACCTTAACAAAAATTTCCTAATCAATACAAGGGGCGAGTTTCTTTTTCAAATTATAAACAAGGATTTCAAGAGCTTATTGTTCCAAAGTGGTATGATTTGAATTTAAATCTTTAACATAATTAAATCCTTTTTCAGTTAATTCAATCTCATCATTTGTTACATATCGCAATAACTGAAAATGAATAAGGCGTGATAGCATCATGTTCATTTCATCTAATGATATGTTAAGCTTTGTTAATACTCCTTCTTGAGCCATATTTTGTGTTTGTAATAACATGAGTAATTCTTTTTCAATTTCTTCAAGATTCATAAGATACTCTTCTTTACCAACTGCGATATCTTGGGATTGCTTCTGTTGATTCTGGTTTTTGTTGTCAAATTCTAATTTAAGTCGGTTAAGATTTCTAAACAAGACATGATGCTCAATTTTTAACAAATCAATATCTGTTCCATTCTCTCTGATTTCATGGATAAAACCAGGTTTTGTTCTTACCTCAATCTCACTTAAAAAAAAGAGGCCTGCTTCATTTTTCAAATCCATATACACAATTCTAATTATTGCTTCAACTGCTTTACAAACCTCTTTTTTTGAAATTTGTTCAACATCTACATCTATGTTCCATACACTCGATTGAAATGAAATATTATTTAAAAAAGGAAATTTTACCTGTAATTTTTGCATTAATGTTGATACAGCGATTTGTGCATATTCTTCATCAGTTTTTTCACTAATAATTCCTTGAACCGCACCTAATAATTCGCTAAGAATGTCTCTATTGGAAAATATCATAATATCTACCCCAATACCTCTTTTATAGATTCCCGCAATTCATTGAGATCAAATGGTTTTTTAATATATTTATCACATACTATCTTACCAAATGATTTAGAATATGAATCAATTTTTGCTGTTAAAAAGAAAATTGGAATATGATCCCATAAGGGATTTTTTTTTATTTTAGATGCAACACCCCAACCATCCAAACCGGGCATCATAATATCAAGAAGAATTAAATCTGGTGGTGAATTTGTTTCTAGATACTCGATACATTTTTCACCATTTTCTATTTCAATAATATTAATGTTGTCATCGAACTCTTCCATGCCTATCTTTATAACATATCTTATATCTGGATTGTCATCAACTATTAATATTATTTTTTGCATCTATTATCCCATTCCATCAATCGCATATAGCAAAATTAGGTATATGTCATTTTCTTTTTTTTTGGTTTACTTCCCCTTATTGATATTCTCTTTTTAATAAAAATAAATTTGATACCGTTCTAGATTAAATTAAATCAGATAGTACAAGCTATTATAAAAGAATAAAGAAGTGAGAGAATAAATCTCTCAAGAGTTTTTTTCTGTGTTCTATGTTCACCAAACTAAATTCCTAGGTTTAGAGGAATTTATAATAGGTGATATCCAAACTGTCTTCAGCAGAGTTACCCGCACCATCAATTGCAACCACCTTAAAGGTTGCAGCGCCCATGTTCTTCACAGCGACATAGGTATCAAATGGTGCTTCAGTATCTTCACCAATAACTTCACCGTTTAGTAAGAACTGAACAACCGCAACAACACCTTGGCCGTCATCAGCAGTTGCTTCAGCAGTGAATGCACCGATGATGAATGGTTTACTCATCTGGAGAAGTTTGTTGCCGAATAAATAAAGACCTGGTTCTGGTGCAGTGATAGATACAGTTGGTGGTGAGTTATCGATACTGAAACCGGTTGTTCCATGGGAACCTTCATTACCAGTTGCATCAACACCCCAATACTCAACAGTATGATCACCATCAGAGGTGACCTTAAAGGTTGCTTTATCTCCACTGACAACAGTTTCCGATCCATCAAGGATGTAATGGATTTCACCCATGCCCATATCATCAACAGCATTGATAGTCACAGTAACTGGACCAGCATATAATCCTGGACCGACCATGTTACCTTGCAACGAAATCGTTGTGGATGGCGGGATTAAATCTCGTTTGCCAACAATATGAAGATGATCGACGACAACATAGCCACCTGCTGCCCCTTCATTGTCGAGTCTGACACGTATAACAATCCTGCTGCCCGCCCATGGAGTCAATACAAATGGAGTACCAGGAATCACCCCCGCACCACTTGCAGGACCTTCAATGAGTGAGATTATAAACCAGGTGTTTCCGCCATCAGCACTAAGTTCCACATAGAGATGTGCATCAACACCAATGTCATAGGCCATGTTTCCATAGAGCCATGCAGCATAGGCATCTTCGATTTCTGTATGCCAGATAAGTGCTTCATGGATTGGTTCACTTGGGAAGCTACTTGGCATGAGGATAATAGTTGCTTGGGTTACGCCATCAACAGGCGCAACTGCTCCAATACCATCTTCTGCCCAAACGAATCCGAATTCATCAGAGAGCTTCCAATGATGTTCGTATTCATAGGTACCAGCTTCGCCATAGTAATCAACAGTTATGACATCGCCAACACAGGCTTCAAAGGTTACTGAGTTTGTTACAGCAGCAACAGTGAAATCATTGACAACAAGGTCGCCGTTAACATAGACATCAATGAATGCATCAAGGACATAGTCATAGTATCCATCCCAGCCATCACCATAGCTGTCTTCACCCCAAATGGTGAAATCCCAGCAATCAGCAGTGACTTCTGGTGGACCACCAAGAACGAATTCAAAGTCGCCTTCTCCTTCTATCCAGTGTGTTCCATAGGTGACACAGTCGATACACCATTCAAGTCCAGATTCTTCGTTGGCAAAGTTTGCATCTTCGAAGTCTTCAACAAAATCAGTCATGGTATCAGTGATTGGGTCGTAGAGGATGTCACTAATGCTGATATCATGGACGTGGAATCCAATACCAGGGATCACATAGTAATCATCTGGGCTTTCTGATGAGGTATCAAGACGGAATCTGAGACACATATGTGTTGAGTTTTGATTAAATGCACCGCTTTCAGCAAGGTTTGCTGAGAAGTATTGGCAGACACCAGGTGCGTTGCCACTGAATGATGCTACTTCTGTCCAAGCGGATATTCCAGCAGGGCAACTGCACCCCTCATCAGAGCAACCATCACAGGTATCCTGATCTAGCCATTCATAAGTAGCGACTTCAAGGATGACTTCTCCAAGACCATCATAGATATCACATTGATATGTCATGTTCAACCAAATTGGATCAGGTTCTTCTCCCGTAACTCCACTACAGACTTCTACTTCAATATCATCAAGGATTTGACCATAGTAATCACCGGTCATACCAACAAAGCTGATAGTATGATCACCAGTAAAGCCGCTGAGATCAACAGTTTCCAATATACAATCGGTATGAGTGTATCCATAATCACTAAAGACCATGGTGGAATCAACATAGATTTCCAAATCAATTGGATGAGCACTTGATTCAGCGACATATTGGAAGCGAAGTTCTGTGGAAGCAGTACCAAAGGTTAAAAGTGGTGTGGTTAAAGTATCGCCCACTGACCAGCTGTAAGCAAATTCAAGGCCATCACATGGGGTACCGTATGGTTCATCAAATCTCCATCCGGAGTTAGTCCATCCTGCAGGTGCACCAGAAAGTCCTTCGAAGCTTTCATCAATGACCACATCACATTCAACATCAAAACCAGAAGATTCTTTATATGTAGTAAAGTCAACAGCCCAATCATAGGCATAGCTACCAGTCATTGATGATAATTGGTATTGTTCAAGATATTGATCACCAGCAAGTGATGCCCATGGGACTAAGTCAGTTACGGAATCATCCATTTGAACAGAGAACCAGCAATCACCAGGTAAGGTCACAGGTGTCGGTAAAACAACATGGGTCTTTTGGATTTCATAAGTACCCCATAAGAGACCATAGAGTTCTACATTGTCACAAGTCCAGACTTGATCTGAAATAACAGCACCAGTTGGGCTCTCAAAGAAACCAATATTGAAATCTTTATTGAGCATAGTGTAATCACCATAGATAGCAACACCCCAGAAATCAAATTCTGTTACTTCACCTTGACAATACATGTTATCATACACACGGTATGGATAATAGGTGGAACTGTATGGGATGGATACAGGATCAAAGGTATCAAGTTCTGGAGGTTGACTAAAAGTACAACCTGCAGGTGCGTACTCGAAGAAAGTTAGATGGCTGACATCAATAGCTCCAGCGCAGCAATCATCTCCGCCAGGGCCAAGAGCAATATAACTATTGACACCTTCTGGAATATAATGCGTATCACAGTTAGTAGCAAGTGCATAATGATCATAGCCACAATCATTACCGACAACATTACTGATACACCATGCAGTATCATCACATTCCGTGTAATCTTCAACTTCAATCTTGGACATTTGTTCAAGATCTTCCATGACACAGAACCGTGAGCTTAACTCATCATTAGTATCATCAATATCACCGTCACAGATTGCTTCAACAACAACTTCATAGCAACAATATGGCACATCTTCCCAGGTGAACTGAGCAGTACAGGTCTCACATGGATCACATGGACCATCGATCACTGTAATATCTTCCCAGACTTTATCACCAAGAACTTGAGCCGTCACCGATACATCATCAAGATAGACACCACTCCATGAAGTTTCATCAAGTTCAAATGCACCAACAGGAACAAGATCACCGTCAGCAACACCACGACAGTCAAGGAAGAAACCAAGACCGAAATCAAAGGTTTCGAAACCATTTGCATCAGTCAAATATCCATAGGTTGCAAGAGTGTTATAGTATGGCATAATGTCACGTTGTGCATAACTTCCCTGAGGCTGCATTGGACCAACCCATGTTTTCTTTACAATTGGACCAGCAAATAATGGAGTACTAAAGTAAACAACATACCGATAGGCAACAAAAGCAATATGAAAGCTTGCACCTTCTGGAAGAACAGCCATCCAATAGTAATCTATCCAGGCTTCACTAACATCTTCCATG
>Ga0272441_10003543_pt1 | contig 29558 bp, 29 predicted proteins | sample SSMProp6N_FD_193582 | JGI IMG/M metagenome (GOLD analysis project Ga0272441, IMG submission 193582) | Marine sediment archaeal communities from Little Sippewissett salt marsh, Falmouth, MA, United States - SSM-Prop-6N | ecosystem: Environmental > Aquatic > Marine > Wetlands > Sediment ... | reverse complement strand
CTCCGGGAGCTCGACAAAGGCAATTTCACCGAGCTCGGATTGGGCAAACTCCGATATACCGACTCTCACCCGATCGTCTTCCCTGAGCACCCATTCGTGATCCTCTGAGTACAGATATTCAGCCATGCTGTCAGCCTCCCGTTTGTTGATCCAACAGGATTAATCCAACAGGGGATTCCCCGTTTCTTCGCTCGGCGTCGAAGCTTCCTCTTCTTCGAACAGGGGTATTCCCAAATCCGGAATCAGAGGTTCGGCGGGCAGGGGGTCACCCAGGAGAATCGATCCCTTTATGTTGCTTTTCAGGGTTTCATTGCGTTCGGCCTCGAATTTATGGAGGTCACAGAAATCCCGGGGCTCGGTTCCGGTCAGAAAAATCTCCTGAACCGTGCCTTCGTTGCAATACTTCGTGGGCAGTAAACCGGAAGAGGCGCAAACCGTGACTTCTATCAATCCGGAGTTGGGCCGGGTAAACTCCTCTACGGGCAAACCCTCATGGGCCTGCTTCATGTAGGCGGCCCAGGCCGGGCCGGCCACCGTGGCTCCGGTCTGATTTACCCCCAGGGAGTATCCCAGCTCATCGAAACCGAACCAAACAGCCGTGGTAATCTGGGGAGTGAAGCCCACGGTCCATGCGTCGGACCAGTTCTGGACGGTCCCGGTCTTGCCGGCAGTGGGACGGCCAAAACCGTCCACCGTGGAGGCCGCCCAGCGCAGAGTCCCCGACTTGACGGTGCTCTGCAGAAGGCTGACCATGATGTACGCCTCTTGGGCAGTCATGGCCTGCAGGGAGCGGCCCGCCCTCATCTGCTTGTTCCTCAGCTCCTTCTCCGGTTCCAGGACCAGCTTGCCGTTTCGGTCTTCCACGTAGCGGATGGCCACCGGCTCGATAAGCCTTCCCTGATTGGGGAAGGTAGCAAAGGCCCGGGCCATCTGCAGCGGATTGATTTTTACGATTCCCAGCCCGAGTGGATACTTCCTGGGAAAGATCGATTCTATATCCGCCGGATCGGTGATGCCCAGCAGCGTGCTGGCCCGGGAGATCGCCGCATCGAAGCCGATGGTATCCAGCACCTTGAGAGAGGGTACGTTCATCGAATGCGCCAGAGCCTGGCGAAGCAGAACTCTGCCCTTCCACTCGCCCTTGAAGTTCAGAGGGATATAGGGGGTATTGTCGTCGTTCCAGAACACCACCGGAGCATCCACGATCATCGTGGCCGGTGTCACCTTTCGGGAGCTGATTGCCGCCGAGTAGTATAGCGGCTTGAAGGAGGATCCGGGTTGGACCGTTGACTGCACCGCCCTGTTGAACTGGTTGGTGCTCTCGAACTTGCTGCCCCCCACCATGGCCAGAATATGGCCGGTCTTGGTGTCTATGCTGATCAGCGCCCCCTCTACCTGTGTTTTCTTGGACTTGTCAGCCTCTTTGGCGTATCCCACGCGGGTGAGGTACTTGAGCTCTTCGATCCCGAACAGAGAGGCGCCGATGTCCAGAACCGGATTCATCTGCTCTAGAAAGAAATTCCGAGCCTTGGCATTCTGCTTGCTGCCGGCAAAGCGGATGCCCTCGATATTGAAGGTCAGGGACAGGAGATCCACGATCGGCAGGAAGGTTGAATCGGCGTAACCGAGGCGATTTGTCGATTGCACCTGGTGCTGGTTGTTGACGATGCGGATCCATTTCTCCATGACCTCATCGGCGATCCTCTGTTTGTCCAGATCAAGCGTGGTATGGACGACCAATCCCTCCTTGTACAGATCCATGGAGCCGAGCAGCATCTCTTCGAGCCTCTGCCGGATATACTCGGAGAAGTACGGCGCCTTGTCCTCCCGTTCGAACCAGGCGGAGGTGATGTTGCTGCGCGTGTAATCGTAGCTGTCCCAGTACTCCATGAAGGACAGATCCGCCTCCTCCGCGGACACGTAGCCCAGCTCCACCATCTGGTCAAGGATCTCCTTCTGGATCTTGCGGGCCCGCTCGGGTCGGTTGATCGGGGAGTAGAGCGCCGGACTGGCCAGTTGGATGACCAGCATGGCCGATTCCGCCACCGAGATATCCCGAGCAGAATGCTTGAAGTAGAACTGAGAGGCCGCCTCCACTCCGTAGGTGTTGTGTCCGAAGTACATCAGGTTGAGGTAGCGTTCCAGGATCTCGTTTTTTGAAAGCTGCCGTTCCAGCTGGATCGCCCACCACAGCTCTACCAGTTTTCGCTTCAGGGAGATGTCGGTGCGGTCGGCGTACAGGGTGCCGGCCAGCTGCTGGGTAATGGTGCTGCCGCCGCGAAAGGCACGCCCGCTCACGATATCCAGCAGGGCCTGGAGGATATAGACGATGCGAAAGCCCTTGTGCTGGTAGAAGTACTGATCCTCCCGTGTCAGAACCGCGTCGATCAGGTGTTTGGGGATTTCATCGATGGAAACGATCTCCCGTTTCTCTTCGGAGAAGAACTGCGTGATCACCCGCCCCTGGTAATCCAGGATTTGGGTGGGAAGGGCCGGTTTGATGTCCTGGAGGTTTTCCGCGTTCTGTATATTCTTCGTGGTCGCCAGGGCCAGGCCCAGGGCGATACCGATCGTAATGGCAAGGATGAATCCGATGCTCAGAAGTACGATCGCAACTTTAAGTTTTTTCGGTGGCATAGGTCAAACATATTTAGAGGTTGAGGTGTTTGTCAAGATTAGGCGGCCGGTCTTTGCCTGCCGGAGGTTCCGGCGGGCTACCGTTCTTTGCTCACGTCGATGCAGACCAGATCACCCGAGTAGTTCCTGCAGTAGATCCTGCCGCAATACAGCACCGGTGGAGTCCACCACTGGTTAACGCCACTCTCACTGGGGATTCTACACGAAGAGATTTCCTTATACGCTTCGGGTGTAGCTTCGGCTATGCGCAGGTTGCCGTCATCCTCCAGAACCAGGAGTTTATCTCCGGCTGCAGCAACCGCGACAGTCCCGCCCCGGTGCATCGCCTGCTCCCACATCAACTCCCCGGTGAAGAAATCAACGCAGCGAAGTGACAGTCTGCCTTGAAAACCGTCGCTGCCGTAGAGGTATCGATCCACACGAACACAGGTGCCGATGTCGTTGCGCATATTCTGATTTTCCCACAACAGCTTAGGCTCGCTTCCCGAAATGTCCAACAGCAGGCAGCTGTTGAGACGGTAGTTCGCCCGTAGAAAAACTTTTCCGTCATACGGTTCAGGATCTGCAACCTTGGCGGTAAAGTAATTGTACCATTCGTAATACCAGAGCCGCTCGCCCGTGCCTGGCTCAATAGAGGTCAGGCCGTCGGCTCCCAACATCAACAGTTGTTTCTGGTCCTGGAAATCGTATAGTACGGGAGTTGCGTGGTATCCTTGGTTGTTCCTGCACTTTTCATGAGGAGCACTACCCCACATCAGTTTCCCGGTTTTCTTGTCCAACGCGATGCCGTAAGTATTGGCGTTCAAGATCACCAAGTCACCTTCGACAAGGGGGCAGGAATTGAAACCATAGGGGATCTTTTCAGCCTGTAGTTTGTTGACGAGATCTCGTTGCCACTTAATTTTTCCGTTTTTCCTGTTGAGACAATATACAACTCCTCTATCGCTCATGCAGTACAGGGAAGCTCCGTCAATCGCCGGTGTGGAGTTCAGTTCACTTTCTTCTACTGGAGTACGCCAATTCTCCTCCCCGGTATACGCATCCATGCAGAATATGTAATTTCCGTGCTCGTCGCTCCCCATGGTGTATAAGACATCATCCCTGATCGCCACGCTGGAATGTCCTATCCCGACATTTTTGCTCCACAACAATTTGGGTCCTCCGTCCAGAGCCGTCGGGTCCCAGTCCGTTTCCGCGGAAACGCCGTCGTGGTTCGGCCCCCGCCAGCAGGGCCATCCCGGATCATCCGCATCGGCTGAGCCCCCGGCGAATGCCGGTGCCAGGATGAAAAGAGTTGCTGTTAGGATTCCACAGATAAATACTACAGATTTGAGGTTCACAGTGCCCTCCTTGTTTGATCCGGGATATCGCAAAGGAGTAAGACTGTGCTGTGATATCTAGTATGTGGATTACCATCCAGTATGCAAATCGAGGGCAGATCGGTTCAACTGTTCCGCAGAAATAGTGGAATCCGGGGCTGTAGAAGGATGCTGGCGCGCGCTCAGGGAAAGAAAAAGGCCAGCTCCGAAGAGCCGGCCTTCGTTTAATGTGTCGGCTTGGTAATATAGTAAACTGGGAGGGGAACTATATTAGATACCGACACAATTATTATCGACGTTCGGCGAAAAAAATTAATCCTCATTTAGAATTATATCAAAAATTATGGAAAGATGGTAGTGTTTTCCTCTTTGAACCGCAAATTTCTTGCTGACGCTGTGATCGGCTATTTTCGCCCTCACCAGGTGGTTTCCCTCGTTAATTTGTATGGGGTAGGAGATTCCATCGGCTATTTTCTCACCGTCCAGGAACAGTTCGGTGCCCGAAGGAGCATCGATGGTCAGCTGAGTGATTGTCTCTTCCAATTCGATGTCAACCTGACTCGTTTTTCCCGATTCTACTGTAAAACTCGTGTTTATTTCCTTGAATGAGGTCGAGACTATTCGCAGCTGATGAATGCCGGAAGCCAGCTCCACTCTCTGCGTGGGCCAGGGGAACGGGGCTCCGTCTATAAAAAGCTCGAAAGGTTGCTCTTCCAGGCTCTCGGGGAAGTGCAGAGCCAGGTTCACGAATCCCTTTTTTTCTAACAGAGGTTTCACGGAAAAGTAGAATTTTTTGTCCGCGATTGACGCAGGAATTCCTTTGGTCAACGGAACCATGGTTAGTAACAGGGGAAAATCCGTGCGCTTGAGAGGGCCCTGCAGGCGATAAGTGCCTACAGGCGCAGCTTCTTCGCCCGGGATTCGTACGAGGGGTATGTGGATGTAGATGCGATTCAAATACGGTAGATACTGAAAAAATGCCCGCTCTCCGCTGTAGAAGCGTACCTCCCCCTGCGGGCGGGGAGAGATGTTTTTGTAGATGCCCAAAGCGAAGGTGTCGAAGTGCTTTTTCAATTCGTTCGATAGGACCAGCTCCACGCGGATGCCCTCCAGAAAGGGGGTATCCTCTTCCAGGGAGAGCACGGCGGCTTCCTCCAGGGACAGGGCTATGGTCTGTTCGAAGGTCGCATCACTGGGAACCCGCACCTCTTCGACCACCAGGCCGCGAATCTGATCGGGCCGCGATACTGCCGCCGAGCAGACGGTGAGGATAATGCAGATCAGCAGTCTCATGGTTTCGAATCCTTTGGCATGGGCAGCAGCGGAGCCGGATCACGGGAGGAACCCCGGCGCCGTATCTCGAAGTGAAGATGCGGACCCGTCGAGTAACCCGTTGTACCCACCGCGCCAATGATCATACCGGAACGCACCGCATCGTTCAACCGGACGTAGATTTCCGCCAGATGGCCGTAGATGGTCTGATATCCGGCTTCATGATTGAGGATGATCATGTTGCCCATAACGGGATCGACCCCGACCAGGGCGACAATCCCGTCTCGGGCCGCGAACACCTCAGTACCGCGAGGAGCGGCCAGGTCGATACCTTTGTGGAACTCCGAATCACCGGTAAATGGGTTGTCCCGGGTGCCGTATCCCGAGGTGAGCCTGCCAAAGGGCAGGGGAAAGCGAAAGAGGATATTGAGAAAATAGGCCCTCTCGATGGGTGTAAAGCCCTGTCCGCGGTAGAACTTGATCTGGTGCAGGCCGCCGTTCTTGTCCAGACGCATGAATTGCGCCTCAGTGCGCGCATTTTCGCTTATCGAAGCCACGATCTCCTGGAAGGTGCTTGTAGGGATTTCCCACACAAAAATGCCGGGCTGGTTGGGTATCAGGACGATCATGCCGGGCTGGACGGCTGTCGGATTGTCGTATCCATTCAGTGTCGCGATACTATCGTAGGGAAGATTGAGTCGGGCGGATAGGGACAGTAGATCCATTCCCTCCTCGAGTTGGTAGGTGAACAGGCGCAGGGGAGGGAACTCCACCGAGTCTTTTCCGGGCAGACGGCTTTCGGCCTGAAAGTAGGCCCGCAGATCGCTCTGCAACTGTTTGAACAGGATGTCCCGGGAGTTGAGTTGCAGGATTCGCGGGTACTCGGCGAACGCTGCGGTGCAGAGCAGCAACAGCAGGAGAACAGTTGCCCGGGTGCGTAATCTACTTTTTACCTCGCCTAGCATATTTCAGGAATCCCAGAAGCAGTATCCAACAAACCGCCGTTCCAATAGCCGCAGCCGTGTGCCCCCGGCTGATGAGCAGCGCAATCGCATACAGTACGGCAAAGGAAGCGATCACAACGGCCGCTGTTTTGAGTATCGGCAGGATTTTTCGATTGAAATACAATCGAAGGGCTTCCGGGTCCCTGCTCAGGCGTACGGTCCGGCTGATCAATGCGTACAGCACAGCAGCGGCGAGCAGGGCAACCACAAAGATCGAATAGCCCGCGGCAAAGTTTCCGGAGAAGTACCAGAGAGGGATGGCAACGATCGCCGACACGACGGCTATGCCGCCGAGGAGTATGAAAAAGGCTCCGACTTTCCTGAATGAGCGTGCAAGGCCCTTGAGTACCTGTGTAAACATCGCTATTCGCAAGGCTAAGAACCCTGGAGTTGTTTTTCCAACTCTCTGTAGCGCTTCACCTCGGTTTCCTTGCCCAGCCGCTCGGCCACGGATATCAGGTAGGGCAGAACCGAGGCTGCGTTTCTGTACAGGTACATGGCCTGGTAGACCTGAAAGGACTTTTCGTAGCTCCTGTAGGCCTGTTCATCATTTCCCGCTTTCTCTTCGATCCTTGCCTTGGCAAACAGGTCCTTGGCGATCCCGATGGAGTTTTCCACCCGTTTGTCGAAGCTCAGAGCCAAATCGATGCTTTGCCTGGCGGTATCGTAGTGGCCCCGCTTTGAGTGTACGGAGGCGATCATGTAGTGGTTGCTGGCGATTTCCTCATACTGCTCCAGCCTCGTGTTTATTTCCAGGGCTCTCTGGAAGTAATTCATGGCTTCCTCCAGCATTCCCTTCTTCTTGTACACCGAGCCGATGTTGTGATAGATGATCGCCACATCTGCGGCGGAATCCTTTTCTTCGATTCCCCCCTCTGCTTCGTCCAGCAGCGCCGCCGCCTGCTCGAGCTGATCCCGCTGCAGAAAAACCTCCGCCAGGTTGGTCTTGCTCTGGGCTACCAGCAGCGGATCTTGGAGGATCTCCGCCTGGCTCATGGCGTCCCGGAAGTGCTGCTCCGCTTCATCCAGGTATCCTGCGGCCATGTAGACTTTACCGATCGAGTTGTAGGACTGTACGATCCCCGCTTCATTGTCTACTGAGATGTTGTCGTTGAGGGCCAAATTGAAGAACTGCAGGGCCTGGGTGTACTGCCCCTGGTTGAAGTAGGCGTTTCCCGCCTTGGAGTATTCGGCGGCCCGGTTCTTCTTCTCCGTGCTTTCCTTGGGTTGCTCCGGAGCGGAGGAACAGGCAAACAGCAAAGCGCAGCTGAAAACGATCAGGCAGTGGCGGCGCATCTAAAAATCCTCATCCCGAAAACTCTGAAAGGTCGTGGGCTGTTGGAGCCGCTCCGGAACTCCTCCGCGGAGCAGCGGGTTGTTCTTCACCGCCTCCAGCACGTCCCTGCCCTGATCCAGGGTATCCTTTCCCTTCTCCAGAATGCCGGATATCTGAGGCTGGGTGGTGTTGACGAAAGCCACGAACTGTCCCAACTCGTCGATGATCGTGTTGAGATCCTCCACGGATTTCACGATCTGGTCGTACAGCTGGTTGTCATCGTCCAGGAAGGTTGCCACCGAACCTTTCGGATCCAGCAGTTTCTTGGCAAGCCCGGTGGGATCGGTCATGCCCTCGGAGAGCTGATTGATGTTGGCCGCGGCCAGCTCCAGGTCGTCAAGCACGCGGTTGATCTGGCCGGCAACGGTTTCCAGCTCCACGATCACGCCTGTCAGCGGGCCGGAACCGACCCCTGTGATCGAATCGTTGAGGGATTGCACGGTTTCCTCGATTGCCAGCAGGGTGGAATCCACCTGAACGAGAATCGGACCCAGGCTGGAGATCACCTCCCCGATCGGGTCCTCCCCCACGGGACGATCGACCAACCCGGCCTCTACGAGTTTTTTGCCCTCCTCCAGGTCCATGGAAGGGATGTAGGAGAACTCGGGCATGGGTTCGGCCGGGCCTTTGCCGGGGTGAAAGAACATGCCGCCCCCCAGCCCCAGCGGGTTGGAGGAAAGCTCCAGAACCGAGTTCGGGAGGACCTTGTCGTAGTAGGTGTCCATGATGAAAAACTCGATCTCTACGAGGTTGTCCTTGGTCAGGGAAATGGTGCTGATCTTACCGATTCCGAAGCCCTTGAGCCGGATCGGCATTCCCACGCTCAAGCCTCCGGCGGACTTGAACACGCTCCAGTAGTAGTAGTCTTTGGCGAACCAGCGCTGGTTGATGCCCAGCAGGATAAGGATAGCGGCGACCGCCAGTATTGCCAGGAGAACGAAAATACCCACGATTTGATGGGCGAAGCGGACCCGAAATTTCATTGCATTTTAGTATGCTTGAGCGCGAGCGGCAGTGTCAAGTTGTACTGCATCGAAGCTTTCGGTATAATGACGAGAATTTCGCTCTGTCACTACAAGGCCAAGGAGTAGCGAAAGCAGGAGGAGCTCATGATTTGGAACCCCCATTACGAATCGATGGAAAGGGAGAAGCTCACCAAGATACAGAGTGATCGGCTCTGTGAGTTGGTGGACCGGGTCTATCGAAAAGTTCCGTTCTACAGGAGGCGTATGGACGAGAAGGGGGTGAAACCGGCAGATATCAATGACATCTCGGATATCACCAAGCTGCCCTTTCTGACTAAAGATGATATGCGGGATGTATATCCATTCAAACTGCTGGCGGTGGATCCGGTCGACATCGTCGAGGTCCATACCTCTTCGGGAACAACCGGCAAGCCCGTGGTGGATGCCTATACCCGCCAGGATATATCCCTGTGGTCGGAGGCCATGGCGCGAACCTTGGCTATGGGAGATACCTCTCGTACCGACAGCGTGCACAATGCCTATGGCTACGGACTTTTTACCGGCGGGTTGGGTGTACACTACGGAGCTCGCCTGATCGGAGCGAATGTCATCCCCATCTCCGGGGGAAACACGGCCCGGCAGCTGGCGATCCTGCAGGACTTCAAATCCACGGTTCTGACCTGCACTCCCTCCTACTCCCTCTATCTGGCCGAGGCCGGTACGGAGCAGGGGATCGATTTTAAAAAGATCTCTCTGCGGGTGGGTTTGTTCGGAGCCGAACCTTGGAGCGAGGGAATGCGCAAGGAGATCGAGGCCAAGCTGCATCTGAAAGCCCTGGATATCTACGGCCTGACGGAAATTATCGGCCCGGGAGTCGCTTCGGAGTGCGAGGTTCAGGATGGGCTGCATATCTGCGAGGATCTGTTCTACCCGGAGATCATCGATCCGCAAACCGGGGAAGTGCTCTCCGATGGACAGAAGGGTGAGCTGGTCATTACCACGTTGACCAAGCAGGGCACCCCGGTGCTGCGCTACCGCACGCGGGATATTACCTATCTGAATCACGAGCCCTGCCGCTGCGGGCGCACAGCCGTACGTATGCACAGGTTGCTGGGGCGCACCGACGACATGCTGATCATTCGCGGAGTAAACGTGTTTCCGTCTCAGATCGAGGAAGTGCTGCTTCGCATCGAGGGTATCGAGCCTCACTATCAGCTGGTAATAGACCGCCGGGAGCAGCTGGATATCCTGGAGGTTTTGGTGGAGATGAACGAACAGCTGTTTTCCGACGAGATCAAGAATCTGGAGCGCTTCGAGAATGATATCAGCGAAGGACTGTATGCCGCCCTCGGAATTCATACCCGGGTCAAATTGGTAGAGCCGAAGAGCATCCCCAGAAGCGAAGGCAAGGCCAAGCGGGTGGTGGACAAGCGGCAGTTGTAAGAGGTGAAGTCGTAAGGAGGAGGAACTATGACGCTGAAACAGGTTTCAGTATTTCTGGAGAACAAGAAGGGCAGGCTGGCGGAGGTAACCAGGCTTATCGCCGAGCAGAAGATCAACATCCGCGCCCTGTCCCTGGCCGATACCACGGATTTCGGGGTTTTGCGCCTGATCGTAAACGACCCGGAGCGCTGTTTTACCATACTGAAGGAAAACAACTTCGTGGCGCAACAGACCGATGTCATCGCAGTGGAGGTGCTGGACAAACCCGGGGGCTTGCAGCAGATCCTGGACGTTTTCGATGAAAACAGCATCAATATCGAGTATATGTACGCCTTCGTAGAGAAGAAGTCGGACAATGCGATCGTCATCTTCCGTATCGATCAGCCCGAACGGGCGATCCAGGTGTTGGAGAAGAGCAAGATCACCGTTCTGTCCTCGGAAATCATCAGCAAGCTGTAACAGGCGACGGAGCTCCTCTTATTCCCCTTCGGATTCCCCCCTCCTGCGGGAAGATGAGGGGGAGTTGTATAAATTTACGGTCCTTATTGACAAAATACGATCAGTATATTAATACAGACGAATAAATTTTATAGAAGGAGGAACTGTCATGACCAAGAAATTGATGGTGGGAATCTTGGTGATTCTCATAATTCTGTCGTTTTTCGTCGGCTGCAAGAAAACCGAAAAAGCCAAAGAAGCTGTAAAGGTGGGCGCGATCCTGGCGGTAACCGGCGGAGCCTCCTGGCTTGGTTCTCCGGAGGCAAAGACCCTCGAAATGCTGGTCGAGGAGACCAACGCAGCCGGCGGTATCGACGGCCATCCGGTGGAGCTGATCATCAAGGATTCCCAAGCCAGCGCGGAGAAGGCGATCTCCTTTGCCAAGCAGCTGATCGAGGAGGAGCAGGTCTTGGTCATCGTCGGACCCTCCACCAGCGGTGAATCCATGGCCATCAAGGATATCTGTCAGGAGGGGCAGACGATCCTCCTGTCCTGTGCCGCGGCCGAGACCATCGTGGACCCTGTAGCCTCTTACGTTTTCAAGACGCCCCAGAAGGACAGCTATGCGGCTATCTGGATCTTCAAGACCATGCAGGACATGGGCATCTCGAAGATCGGTGTGGTCGTGGGCAACACCGGCTTCGGAAACGGCGGTAAGGCCCAGTTGGAAAAATATGCACCGGAACACGGGATCGAAATCGCCATCGCCGAGGTGTACGACAGAGCAGCAACGGATCTTACCGGCGTGCTGACCAAGCTCAAGGCGCAAGGAGTAGAAGCCGTCGTGAACTGGTCTATCGTTCCCGCCCAATCCATCATCCCCAAGAACATGGCTCAGTTGGGAATGGAGGTGCCCCTGTTCCAGAGCCACGGCTTCGGGAACATCAAGTACGTGGAAGCCGCCGGGGAGGCAGCTGAAGGAATCATCTTCCCCTGCGGGCGCCTGCTGGTGGCCGACGCGCTGCCTGCGGACCATCCCCAGAAAGATCTGCTGGTCGGGTACAAGAACGAGTACGAGTCGCGTTACGGCGAAGATGCCAGTACCTTCGGCGGTCACGCCTACGACGCCTTCATCCTCCTCAAGGCGGCGATCGAGAAATCCGGCAGTGTCGAAATGGGGGAGGTTCGGGATGCCATCGAGGGCCTGCAGGGCGTGGTCGGTACGGCGGGGATATTCAACCTGTCGGCGAGCGATCACAACGGTCTTGGGTTGGATTCCTTCGAGATTCTGACTGTCGAGGACGGAAAGTTTACGCTGCTCGAGCAGTAAGCTGTCGGTCCTTACAGGCGGCAGGTTTGCGCTACTCGAGCAATAAGCTGTCGGTCCAGAACAACTTCGGCTACCCGTGAGTTTCGAACAGTTCTTTCAATACTTCCTCTCCGGCATCACCTCGGGGAGCATGTACGCGATCATTGCGATCGGATTCAACATCATCTACAACACCACGGGCATCATCAACTTCGCCCAGGGAGAGTTTCTGATTCTGGGAGGAATGATCGGCATCAGCCTTTCTTCCTTCCTGCCTCTTCCCCTTGCGATCGCCGCGGCGGTGATCCTTACCATGGGCGTTGGTGCACTGATCGACTTCCTCTTTATTCGGTGGCTGAAGCGCCCCTCGGTGCTGCGCCTGGTCATCATCACCATTGGCATATCGATCCTGATCCGGGAATCCATGCTCCACATCTGGGATGAGAAGGTGCGCACATTGCGGCATTTTACCGGCACGGAAATTTCCTCCATTGAGATATTAGGTGCCTACATCTCTCCCCAGGTTCTCTGGGTTTTGGGGATCAGTGCGGTAATCGTGGTGGCGTTGAGTCTGTTTTTCCGCCTCACCCTGGTGGGCAGGGCCATGCGGGCCTGTTCGGACAACCGCACCGCCGCCCGCCTCTGCGGTATCCGCGCCCGCCGGATGGTAACCTTCTCCTTCATGCTCAGCGCCGCCATCGGGGCCTTGGCCGGCTGCGCCATCTCCCCCCTGACCCAGACCCAGTACGATATGGGTTCTTCTCTGGCCATCAAGGGATTCACCGTGGCCATTCTGGGAGGATTGGGCAATAGCACCGCCGCGGTGATTGCCGGGCTGGTTCTCGGGCTGCTGGAAGCCTTCAGCATCTCAGTGTTGCCCCTGGCCTATATCGATGCGGTCTCGATCGCCGTTCTGCTGGTGATCCTGTTCTTTCGTCCCAGCGGCCTGTTCGGAAACCGGGAGGCCAGCGCCCTCAAGGAGTTCTGATGCGGCTAGGCAAGTACATACCCATCCTGACAGTGCTGTTGTTGGTGGTCGCGATCCAGCTGATCATTTCAGCCGGCGGTGCCAACTACTACCTGACCCAGCTGACGATGTCCGCCTACTACTCCCTGGTCATCATCGGCCTGTGCCTGCTGATGGGCTACGCCGGTCAGATCTCTCTCGGTCATGCCGGATTTTTCGCAATCGGCGGCTACACCTCGGCTGTGCTGACGACGGTGAACCTCATGTCCCATGCGGATTCTTCGACGGTGGGATTCCTGAAGCGCCTGGGTATGGTCTTCGAGCGACAGGATCTGTACGGAAACACCCTGCTCGCCTTTTCGCCCTGGCTGGCCTTTATCGCCGCCCTGCTCATAACCGTAGTCATAGCCCTGATCATCGGCATTCCCGTGATTCGCCTGCGGGGCCATTATCTGGCCATGGCCACTCTCGGGTTCGGCTTGATCATCTATCGCGTTGTGCTCGGTACGGGATTCCTGGGGGAGGCGGACGGCATCACGGGAGTTCCCGGATTCCCCCTGTTCGGGTTGGAGGTTAGCGGCGCTTTGAGCAGACGCGTCTCCAACTACTACATCGCCTGGGCTCTGGTGCTGCTCGGAATGCTGCTGGCCATGAATCTTATCCGATCTCGTGTGGGACGGGCTCTGCGTTCGATCCACGGCAGCGAGGAGGCGGCCGGAGCCATGGGGATCGACACGGCCCGATACAAGCTGGCCACCTTCGTGTTAAGCGCGGTGTTCGCCGCAGTGGGCGGGATCTTTCTCACCCACTACAATGGCTCGATCGGTCCCTCCGAGGTTACGGGCATGAAATCCGTGCGCTACGTGGCGATCGTGGCGGTTGGCGGGATGGACAATCTCTGGGGAGCGCTCCTGATGAGCATCCTGCTGAACTTCCTGTCCCTGCGCGGAGTTTTCGGTAGCTACGACGATGCGGTGTTTGCCGCCATCCTGCTGGTGATCATGCTGTTCTTTCCCGACGGACTGTTGCGAGCCCCGGGCTTGCGCCACTTGACGATTCTCCGCCAAAAAGCAGCCGCCCTGCTGAGGAGATCGAAGCCTCGAGGTGCCGAAGATGCCTGATTCGCTTCTGGAGATCAGGAGCTTAAGCCGCTCCTTCGGCGGCTTGAAGGCCGTCGACGAGGTTTCCTTCGCCGTACCGGCGGGAGCGATCAAATCGGTGATCGGACCGAACGGAGCGGGGAAAACCACGTTGTTCAATCTGATCTCCGGAATGCTTGCCTGCGATTCAGGGACCGTCCTGCAGAACGGGCGGGAGATTTCCGGATTCCAGCCCCACAGGATAGCCGAGCTGGGAATCAGCCGGACCTTCCAGACCACAAAGCTCTTCTCCCGCATGAGCGTTTTAGAGAACGTCATGGTGGGCCGGCATACCCGAACCAAAGCCGGTTTTCTAGCAGGCGTTCTGAATCTGCCCTGGACCTGGAAGGAGGAGCGGGAGATCCGGGAGCGTTCTCTGGAGCTGCTGGATAGCCTGGGTTTGGCAGACGCCGCCGGGGAGCTGGCTTCGAACCTGCCCTTCGGCAGGCAGCGTTTGCTGGAGATCGCCCGGGCACTGGCTACCGAACCTTCCCTGCTGATGCTGGATGAACCGGCTGCGGGTTTGAACATCTACGAAACCCGGGAGATGGCCGATCTTGTTCTCAAGATTCGCGGCTGGGGCATCACCGTGCTTCTGGTTGAGCACGACATGTCCCTGGTTATGGATATCTCCGATGAGATCGTGGTTCTCAACTACGGCCGAAAGGTCGCCGAGGGCGAACCTGCTGAAATCCAGCGGGATCCGGAGGTGATCCGTATCTACCTGGGTGGCGATCATGCTTAGAGTACGCAACCTGGAATCCGGATACGGCAAGTTGAGGGTTCTCAAGGGGATCAGCCTCCACGTTTCCCCGGGAGAGATCGTGATTATCATCGGGGCCAACGGGGCGGGAAAGACAACCCTGCTCAAAACGGTCTCGGGCGTTCTCAGAGCACGGGCCGGAACCGTTCACTTCCGGGATCGGAGCATCGGGTCGGCCAGCATGGAGGAAATCGTCGCAAGCGGTTGCGTTCTCGTACCGGAGGGAAGACAGCTTTTCAACACCCTGTCCATAAAGGATAACCTCACCCTGGGCGCGTATTTGGTGGCCAGGACAGGGAAACGCCGGGAGGTCAAGCAGCGGTTGGATGAGATCTACGAGCTTTTTCCAGTTCTCTTCGAACGGCAGGAGCAGCTGGCCGGAACCCTCTCCGGCGGCGAACAGCAGATGGTGGCCATCGGCAGGGCGTTGATGAGCGGTCCCAGGTTGATCATGATGGACGAGCCGTCCATGGGGCTGGCCCCTCTGATCGTGGAAAAGATATTCTCCACCATCGCCGCCCTGCCCAAGCTGGGCAAGACCGTTCTTCTGGTGGAACAAAACGCCCGAGCCTCTCTGGACATCGCCGACCGGGGCTATGTGCTGGAAACCGGGCAGATCGTACTTTCCGGAACCTCCCAGGAGCTGCTGGACAACCACGACGTGCAGCGGGCCTACCTGGGAAAGGATTACACGAGGATTGAGGAGTGATATTGCCATGATACTCGAAAAACAAGTCGAAACCCTGCCTCGGGATGAGCTGGAACAGCTGCAGGTGGAGAGGCTTCAATCCACTCTTTACCGTGTGTACCGCTACGTGTCCTTCTACAAGCAGAGTTTCGATTCCCACGGTGTGAACATTGAAGCGATCAAGAGCATCAAGGATCTGGCCAAGCTGCCCTTTACAACGAAGGAGGACCTGCGCAAGAGTTATCCCTACGACATGTTCGCCGTGCCTCTGCGGGACATCCTTCGCATCCACTCCACCTCCGGAACCACGGGCAAACCCATCATCGTCGGTTACACGAAAAACGACCTGCGCCACTGGACCTCCTGCACGGCGCGGCTGCTGGCGGCGGCCGGGGTCGACGAGCACGACGTTGTCCAGATCGCCTTTCCCTTCAATCTGTTCACCGGGGGATTCGGTTTCCATCAGGGAGCGGAGCAGATCGGCGCTTCGGTGATTCCCTCCTCCACCTCCCCTCCGGAGAAACAGATCATGATCATGCGGGATTTCAAGACCACCGTCCTGTTGTGCGCGCCCAGCTATGCAGTCAACATCGCCTCGACCCTGGCAGAGCTGCAGATTCACGCCGAGAGCCTGAATCTGAAAGTTGGGCTGTTCGGTGCCGAGCCGTGGGGAGAGAATCTCCGCAGCCAGCTGGAGGAGGGATTGCACATCGACGCCCTGGACAACTACGGATTGACCGAGGTGATCGGTCCCGGGGTAGCCGGGGAGTGCGAGGGCAAGAACGGGTTGCACATCAATGAGGATCACTTCGTGGCCGAGGTCATCGATCCCAAGACCCTGCAACCCCTGCCCCTGGGGCAGGAGGGGGAGCTGGTATTCACGACCATCACCAAGGAGGGATTCCCGCTGATCCGCTACCGTACAGGGGACATCAGCTCGCTAATCGAAGAGCCCTGTGGCTGCGGACGGACCACGCGGCGGATGCGCCGGGTCAGCGGACGCACCGATGATCTGATTTTCATCAAGGGTCAGAAGGTCTTTCCCTCCCAGATCGAGGAGATCCTCTTGGAGGCGGAAGGCACGGCTCCCCACTATCGAATACTCCTGGACAGGCAGGAAGGTCACGACACCATGGAGGTGCAGGTGGAGATCTTGGAGAGTTACCCCGCTTTCGACGAATTGAAGAATCTCGAGCGGCTGCGGGATACGATCGCCCGGAAGATCGAGGTCGTTCTGGGCGTGGATGCCAAGGTCACACTGGTGGAGCCGCGTTCGCTAATGCGAGAAAGCGGAGCTAAGGCGCGCCGGGTTGTCGACAATCGTTCGAGCTGAGGCGCACCGCCGGGTTCAACCTTACAGAGAGTACAGCTCGTTGTCGGAGAGCAGGCGGGTGCCCTTTTCCACAAGCACCTTCTCCGCCTGGGGGTAGGCCTCGATATCCAGCACGATGGCGGCCTTGCCGCCTTCCTCCAGAACGATCCCGTAACAGTCTTCGATGTTGATCTGCCTGGAAGAGAGGCTCAGCAGCAGATCGTGCAGCGCCCCCGGGCGATCGTCCACGATCGCCACCACCACGTTTCGTTCGGACACCGTGAAATGCTCCCTCTTGAGCACCTCGTGGGCCTTGCCGGGATCGTTCACCAGCACTTTCAAAACACCGAACTCGCCTTCGCTGGCCATGGATATGCCGCGGATATTGATCCCGGCTTCCGAAAGGATCTTGGTAATGCTCTCCAATTTACCCGGTTTGTTCTCCAGAAACACAGCAAGTTGCACACCCATGTCACAGCCCCCCTTGATCATGGCTACGGTAGTCGTATACCCGCTGGGCCTTGCCCTCGGAAACCGGAAGACTGGATGGCTCCACCAGCTTCACATTCGGGGTGACCCCCAGCTCCGCACGCAGTGCCGAGGCTGTCTTGCCCTGCAGTTTCTCCAGTTCCGCCAGGGTTCCGTGGAACACCTCTTCATTAATCTCCACTTTCACCGAGAGCTTGTCCATGAAGTTCTCTTTGTGGATCTCGATCAGGTAGTTGTGACCGATCTCGGGGATGGACATCAGGGTCCTTTCGATCTGGATCGGGAAGATGTTCACCCCGTTGATGATCAGCATGTCGTCGCTTCTGCCGGTGATGCGGTCGATCCTGCGGTGGGTCCGCCCGCAGGGACACTTGCCCGGAAGAAAACGGGTCAGATCCCGGGTGCGATAGCGGATCAGGGGCATGGCCTTTCGGGTAAGGGTGGTAAGTACCAGCTCCCCATGTTCACCATCCGGCAGAACCTTACCGCTTGCCGGATCGATGATCTCAGGATAGAAGTGGTCCTCCCAGACGTGCAGGCCCGCCTGACGCTCGCACTCGAAGGCAACTCCCGGTCCGCACATCTCGGATAGCCCGTAGGAGTTGTACACTTTGATACCGTACAGCTCCTCGATTTTCTTACGGATTTCTTCGCTGTGAGGTTCGGCTCCGATGAAGGCGATGCGCAGGTTCAGATCCTTTTTCGGATCCAGCCCAAGCTGTTCGAAGAAGCTGTACAGGCGCAGGGCGTAGCTGGGCAGTATGTGAATGACCGTGGTTTTCAGCTGCTTGAGAAACCAGATCTGCCGCTTGCTGTTCCCGGGCCCGATCGGGATGGTCATGACCCCCAGTTTTTCCGCACCGTAGTGAAAACCCAAACCGCCGGTAAACAGTCCGTAACCCATGATGTTCTGGAACACGTCCTGTTTGCGCACCCCGGTGGTGTACATGCAACGGGCGATCAGGTTGCCCCAGTTGTCGATGTCGCCGGGAGTGTGGAATACCACGGTTGGATTGCCGGTAGTGCCGGAGGAGGAGTGCAGACGAATGACCTCCTTCAGATCCACTGTGAGAAAACCGTAGGGAAAGGCGCTTCTCAAGTCATCCTTGGTGGTGAAGGGAAGATCGGCGAGCTGGCCGAGATCGGTAAGCTCGGCCGGCCCACCCCCTGGGAAACGCTTCCCATAGAAATCGGAGCGTCCGGATTGTTTCAGAGTTCCGTTCAACCGCTTGAGCTGAAGCACGGCCAGGGCGCGGCGGTCCATGGTTTCTACATCTTTTTCCCAATACATGTCACTACAACCTATTCCTCGAGAAGATCGAGTATATCCGTATCATAGGTGGCAGCTTCACTCAATACCCGGGAGAGAATTTCGATCACTTCGCGGTTCGCGCTGCGACGGACCTTCCCGGCCTCGGCAGCCTCCAGAACCCGGCCTTCTTTCAGTACCACCAGGTAGTTGGCAATCGTGGCGGTGAGGTGGGCATCGTGGGTGACGGCGATGATCGTGCAGCCCTTTTCATTCAGGGTCTTGATCATCCGCAGCATTTTCTCCAGCAGTTGGTAGTCGATAGAGGTGGTGGGTTCGTCCAGGAACAGCACCTGCGGATCCAGCACGATGGCCCGGAGGAAAGAGACGATCTTCTGCTCCCCCTCGGACAGGGCGGCCGGCCTGAGCTCCAGGGAATCGAGGAGATTCATGGTATTCAGCAGCTCGTGTATCCGCTTCTCGATCTGTTCGGTACTTCGTCGGGGGTAGTGCAGCTGGACAGGCAGAGCCAGGTTTTCGAAGATCGTCTTGTTCTGCCAGAGCGCCGCGTCCTGAAACATAAAACCGCTGGAACGGCGGAACTCCAGCAGGTCCTTCTGGCCTAAACGTTGAAGGCTTTTCCCGTGCATCAGAACCCTGCCATTGTCGGGCGGGATGAGCGCCGCAGCTACCTTGAGCAGCATGCTCTTGCCGCTTCCCGACGGGCCCATGATCACCGTGCTGCGATTGGCGGGAAAGGAGACGTTCACCTCGTCCAGGCTTATGTGCTCCTGGGCGTGGACCGTGACAGACTGCAACTCGATCAAGGAATCCATCTGTTCAACCCTACACGTAATAGATCAAGGTGATCACCGCATCAGCCAAAATGCAGAGGACGAAGCCCTGGCCCACAGCTTTTATCGCTACCTGGGGAATCTCCGTCGAAGAAACCCGCACCTTGAATCCCTGGTAGATGGCCGTGAAGGAGATGAGCACTCCGAAAACCACGGCTTTGATCAGAGAGGAGGCGATGTCGGCAACCGACATGACGCTGAGGAGGTTCTGGAAATAGTCCTGCAGCTGGATCGGCGTGATGAACTGGGTAACCACGTACGATCCGAACAGGCCGAAGAAGTTGAAGTAGATGGTGAGCAGGACCATGGAGAGGGTGACGCCCAAGAAGCGCGGTACGGCCAGGTAGGAGATCGGGTTGATGCCCACCGACACGTAGGCCTCGATTTCGTGGGAAATCACCATGTTGCCCAGCTCGGTGGCGATGGCCGTACCGGAGCGGGCGATGATGACGAAGGCTGTCAGCAGGGGCCCTAGCTCCCGGGTGATCACGATCAGGAGGATCGTGTAGATGAGCTTGCCCTGGCCGAACTTCGGCAGGATCGAAATTCCCTGCACCACGATTACCGCGCCCAACCCCAGGGAGATCAAGGCGATGATGCCCATAGCTTCCACTGCCGTGAACAGCAGCTGCATTACCAGCACTCTGAATCCCACCTGCCTGCGCCGCAGGAACAGGGCGGATTCTTTTACCAGGTTGAACAGAAAGCCGGTGGCATAGAGAAAACTGCCGAAGGCATCGCTAATGCTTTTTCCAAGTTTGGCGATCATGGCAAATGGAAGGTGCGGCGGGCCTGCAGATGTGATCGGATCTCATCCGTCAAAAACCGGTCACAAACCAGCCTCCGCCCCTATCTGCATTATCATATTTTGCTGATTATTTCAATAAATAATTCCTGTATGATAAACCTGCGGGTGGCGATAATAAAGCAAAGAAAGGAATCTGCAGATGCTATCTACCTACTCGTTGAGCGGATCGACCATTGTCACGCCCGAGCAAATCATCCGCGATGGTAGAGTTAAGGTCGAAAAGAACCGCATCAAATCATTGACGGATGCTTCCAAGGTCAATATCGAGCTGGAACCCGGAATCTACTGTTATCCGGCTCTGATCAATGTTCACGATCACCTGAGGGGAGACTACCTTCCCCGCATCGGTCCACAGAACGGAGATTACTATCTGAACTGGTCATACTGGGAACGGGATCTGCGAAGCTCCTCGGTGGTGGCCGAACGGGCCAAGATCACGGTGGAGCAGATGTACCTGCTCTCGTCGTACAAGAATCTTTTCTCCGGGGTCATGACGGTGAACGACCACTTTCCCCATGAGTTCAATGAGCCGTTGATTCCCCTTCTACCCATACGGGTGATCAACAACTACACCCTTGCCCATGAGTGCTCCTCCTTCGATCTGAATTGGGGTGACGGCATCGAGATCGAGCACCGCAGAGCGGTGGAGCGGGGGCATCCGTTTATTACCCACCTGGAGGAGGGTTTCGATGCGGAATCCCAATCCGGTGTGGATATCCTCGAAAGGCTGAACTGTCTGGACGAGCATGACGTGTTCATCCACTGCATCGGATTCAGTGATTCCGACATTCGCAAGGTTCGGGACGCCGGTGCCAGCGTTGCCTGGTGCCCTGCCTCGAACGTGTTCATGTTCAACGTCACCTGCAAGATTCGCAAGATGATCGCCGAAGGCCTTAACGTCTGCATCGGGACCGACTCCACCGCCACCGGTTCGGTAAACCTGCTGGAGGAGATCCGCTTTGCCCGCCATGTGTACCGGCGCATGTACGGTGAACAGCTGGATGCAAAAACCCTGGTACGCATGGTGACCACGAACCCCGCCAAGGCGTTCTGGATGCAGGAGAAGATCGGCAGCGTGGAAGAGGGCAAGTATGCGGACCTGCTGTTCATACGCCCCCGGGAGGCCGACCCCTACGAAGCGCTGGTGTCGGCCCGGATGGAAGATATCGAGTTGATGATCCAGGAAGGAACGCCCATCTATGGGGATGGGAAATACGAGGAACTGTTCCGCCGCAGGGAATGCGACTACACGACAGTGGAGGTTGGGGGACGAAGGATGTGCGTTAAAGGAGACCCGGCGGGGCTGCTGGAACGGATTCGGCGCGCCGTGGGTTTCAAGAAGGTTCTTGATTATTTGCCCTTTGGTGGGTAGTCTTGTAGTGGAGGATTGATATCCCGTGTCTCCCAAAGCCATGCAGTACAAAGCGAACTCGATTATCTTCTTCAAGGGAGATATCAGTGACAAGATCTTTATACTCAAAAGCGGCCAGGTAAGCCTCAACTACACGGATATCGAGACCGGCCAGGAGATCCATGACCTGATCAAGACGGGGGAGTTCTTCGGGGTGCGTTCCGCTCTGGGGCGCTACGCGCGGGAAGAGACCGCCCAGGTTCTGTCGGATTCGGTGGCGGTTGCCTTTACCGTGCCGGAGTTCGAGAAGTTGGCCCTGCAGAACTCGCGGATCATCGTGAAGATGCTCCGCATCTACTCCAACATGCTCCGAAGAATACACAAGCAGGTCCAAAATCTCATCTTCAGCGAGGAGCAGATCAGGCCGGAGGAAGGTCTGTACAGGATCGGGGAATACTACCTGAAGAACAAGCGCTACTCCCAGGCGCTGTACGTGTATCAACGTTATTTGACCTATTACCCTTCGGGGCGCTACGCCTCGGACGTGAACCAGAAGATCCAACTGGCCGAGCAGTACCTGCAGAAGTACGGACAGGGCAGGGGGCCGTCGGTCGTACCGGGGGAGGAGGGGGCGGCCCAGGCTGTACCCAAGCCCGCAGAGGACCGTCAAGCCCAGGAGATGTCCGAGGTTGCCAAACAGTTCTACAATGCCGTCAGCCTTTTGAGCCAACAGAAGTATCAGGAGGCTCTGGTACAGTTCCGCAAGATCGTGGCGGAAAACCAGGACGCCGAGTATACGGCCAAGAGCCAGTACGAGATGGGACGATCTCTGTACTATCTCAAACAGCACGACGCCTCGATCCAGGCTTTTACCTCGATGATCCAGAAGTATCCGAACCATCCGGATCTCCGGGAGGCTCTGTACTACGTGGGCAACTGCTACGCGGAGAAGGGGGATATGGAGAAGGCCAAGGGCTTCTACAACAAGATCCTTTCCCTGACAGGCGAAGAGGATGCGGTGAGCCGCAAGGTCAAGAAGGCGCTGAGGGATCTGGGCGGAGGTGGGCAATGAACGGTTCTGCTGAGGCCTTCAATCGATTCCGCAAAACCTTCCAAGCAGGGGATGTAATCTTCAGCGAGTACGAGCCGGGGGATAACTTCTATCTGATCCAGTCCGGCAGAGTCCAGATCGTGAAGATCTTCGGGGATCTGGAAAAGACGATCGCCATCCTCAATCCCGGGGAGATCTTCGGGGAGATGGCCATCCTGGAAGAGGCGCCCCGTTCGGCAACTGCCATCGCCATGGATCAGGTTACGGCCCTGGAGTTCAACCAGGAGAATTTCGATATCCTCATGCAGGGCAACCCCCAGGTGGCGCTGACTCTTCTGAAACTTTTTGCCATGAGAATCCACGACCAGAAGAGGAAGTTCCAGATCCTGACCCTCGACGACGTGGAAGCCAAAGTGGCTGATGTGTTCCTCATGTTGGCGGAGCACGAGCCGGTGGACACCACCGAGGTGGAGACCATGCAGTTCAATACAACGGTGGATGATGTGGCACATTGGGCGGGAATCTCACCGGAAAAGTGCCGCCAGGTGATCAACCATTTTATCAACCAGCGTCGAGTCGAGCTGTTTCCCGACAAAATCGTCGTGCGCAACATCAACGATTTCGCCAGGTTCGTGAAGTCCCGTCGCCGCCGGCAGGATTGAGTCGTATCTAAATCTATAATTTTTAATTGACCCGTGCCCGACCGAGGGATATAATTCGCTGTCAGTCTCAACAGAAAAAACGACACAAGGAGAGAAGCTTTTGAACTCGAATAACGATTCTCCGATTTTGTCGCTCCGAAATGTCCGCAGGTACTTCGGCGGTATCAAAGCGGTGGACGGGGTCAGCTTCGACGTTGCCCCGAACCGCATTACCGGTTTGATCGGCCCGAACGGAGCCGGCAAAACGACACTCTTCAATCTGATCTCCGGATTCTACAAACCCGAGGAAGGCGAGATAACCTTCCAGGGCGAGAGGATCGATGGTCTGTCCCTGCACCAGACCTTTCACAAGGGGCTCTGTCGCACATTCCAGATCAGCCGGGAGCTGAAGCTTATGACCGTTCTGGAGAACGTCATGCTCGTTCCCCCTCAGCAGCACGGAGAAAACCTGTTGAAGAGCTGGTTTTTGCAGAAGGCGGTGAGAAAACAGGAGGTGGAGCTGCGGGACAAGGCCCTCAAGAGCCTGGAGTCCGTCAGCCTCCTGCACCTCAAGGACGAGTACGCCGGAAACCTCTCAGGGGGGCAGAAGCGGTTGCTGGAACTGGCCCGTACCATGATGGCTTCCCCCACCATGATCATGTTCGACGAACCCGGAGCCGGGGTAAATCCTTCTGAAAGGCGTACCCTGGCCGACCGCATTCGTCAGCTCGTAGAGGAGCAGGGAATCACCGTGCTGCTGATCGGTCATGAGATGGAGTTGGTTATGGACATCTGCGATCCGATCATCGTGCTGGACCGTGGAAAACTGCTCACCGAAGGCACCCCGGAAGAGGTGCGAAACGACAAACGGGTGCTCGAAGTTTATCTGGGAGGTACGATGGCATGAGCAAGCTGCGAATCGAAAACGTGGTCTCAGGTTATGGTAGCATGGACGTTCTGCATCGACTCTCCCTCGAGGTGGAGGAGGGCAAGATCGTCACTTTGCTCGGTCCCAACGGTTCAGGCAAAACCACCGTGCTTCGGACGATCTTCGGCGTCATCTCTCCCAAGGAAGGCAAGGTCTTCTATAACGGGCAGGATATTACCGGCACGCCGCCGGAGAATGTTGCCCGTCTCGGGATGTGCTACGTCCCCCAGGAGGAGAATATCTTCGCCGCCCTGACGGTCCAGGAGAATCTGGAGATGGGCGCCTTTATACGGGATGATGATTTCCGACCCCGGATGGAGTTGGTGTTCGAGTTTTTTCCGGACCTCACCGATCGGCGCAAGAGCAGGGCGGGGGATCTAAGCGGTGGAATGCGACAGATGCTGGCCATCGGCCGAGCACTGATGCTGAATCCGGAAATGCTGCTGCTCGATGAGCCCTCCACCGGTTTGGCTCCGTTCCTGGTGGAACAGATTTTCGAGAGAATCCAGACCCTGAACAAGCAGGGTGTTACCGTGTTCCTGGTGGAGCAGAACGCTCAAGCCCTCAGCTGTGCCGATCATGCCTATATCCTCGAAGGCGGGGAGAAGAGGGCTGAAGGCACGGCCCAGGAACTGATGAACGACGAAGAAATCGGCAAGTACTACTTAGGGAGGTAACATGCTCGAGGTTATTGTATACGGAATTGTACTTGGCAGTATTATCGCCCTGGGCAGCGTGGGTTTGACCCTGATTTGGGGGATCACCGAGCTGTTCAACTGCGCCCACGGCGATCAAATAACGGCAGGGGCTTACCTGGCGCTGCTGTTCGGGGGATTGCTATCTCGCATCGGTCCCTTGGGCAATCCGGTCGGCCCCTTTTCATTCAGCTGGGGATTGCTGATCTCCTTTATTCCAGCCATCGCCGTATCGATCGGCCTGGCCGTGCTGGTGGACCGACTGGTATACAAGCGAATGCGCCGAAGCGGCGCCCACTTCATCACGGCCTTCATCGCTTCCATCGGCGTGGCCTGGGCTTTGCGGGGATTCATCTACATCATCTGGGGAGCGGATTTCCACTTCTACTCTCAAGGGTTACGGGCCATGGTGTTTCTACCGGCGGGGATCAAACTGCGCACGGATGAGATCTTCATCATGATCGTTGCCTGGGGATCGGTTGCCGCGGTGTATCTGTTTCTCGGGAGGACAAAAACCGGCAAGGCTCTGCGGGCTCTTGCGGATAATCCCAATCTGGCCCGAGTATCGGGAATCAATGTTGAACGAATGCTGATCTGGGCCTGGGGACTGGCCGGGCTGCTGGTTGCGGTGGCCGGGATCCTCTACGGCATCGAAACCCAGCTTCGCCCGGAGATGGGCTGGATCTTCCTCCTGCCCCTGTTCGCCGCGGTTATCCTCGGCGGTAAGGGGAGCATCACCGGAGCCCTGGCCGGCGGCCTGGTGCTCGGGCTGGCCCAGCAGGTCTCGACCCTGTTTCTGGTGCCGACCTACAAGCCGGCCGTGGCCTTCATCATTATGATCCTGGTGCTGATTTTCAGACCCAAAGGGATCTTCGGAAGGAGGACAGCGTAATGGGACTGCTTGATTTTTTCGTCTCCTTTGCCATCATGGCCTCGATCTACGCTATCTTCAGCATGGGCTTGAACGTGCATTGGGGCTATACAGGACTGTTGAACTTCGGAATCGCCGGGTTCTTCGCCGTGGGGGCCTACACCTCGGCCCTGTTCACGGCCAAGATGCCAACGGGTGCCTTGGCGTCATTTGTAATACAGGCTTTCGGTTTGAACATGCCCTTTCTGCTCGGGGTGCTGTTTGCCGCGATTTTTTCCGGCCTCATAGCCGTCCTTGTCGGCTTACTGACCCTCAGGCTGAGCGAGGGATATCTGGCCATCTCGGCCATCGGAATTGCGGAAACCATCCGCATTTTCTTCAACAATGAACGTTGGCTGGCCAATGGGGCTCAAGGGCTGATCGGCATCAAGAGACCTCTGGGTGATGTGATAGCCCCGGCCTACTACAACTACTTCTACCTCGGAGTGGTGGTGATATTCGTTCTGCTGATCTACTTCGCCCTGGAGCGGGGCATCCGCTCGCCCTGGGGCCGGGTCCTGCGAGCGATCCGCGAGGACGAGGTTATGGCCGCGGCGGACGGGAAGAACGTGTTTTTATTCAAGCTGCAGTCACTGGCTCTGGGTGCCATGATTATGGGTATCGCCGGATCATTGTACGCCCACTACTCAGCGGCGATCCAGCCCAGCGTGTTCGAGCCGCTGTTCGGAACGTTTATCATCTGGACCATGCTCACCGTCGGCGGTACGGGGAACAACAAGGGAGCAATCCTGGGAGCCTTTATCGTATGGGCTCTTTGGTCCTGGACAACCTTCGTCATACTGAAGATCGTCCCCGCAAGCTTCGCGACCCGCGCCCCCTACATCCGCTACGTGATCATCGGTATCCTGCTGGTGGTTTTCACAGCCGCCCGCCCCAGGGGTATCATCGGAGAGGAGCGGCAGGTGTCGCGGTTTTAGAAATGGGAGAATGGGTAGGGAAAAAAACTGCTTGAAAATACGGGAGCTATGGTACACATTAATAATAGCACGAGGAGGTTTCTCATATGATTACGATCGTTTGCAACGCATGCAACAAGAAGATAGAGAACCCGTCGTTGGATCGTAACTTCTTCAACGTAATGGGCAACGACGTCTGCAGGTCCTGCTGGGACAAGATGAAGGCCAAGGCGGAATCACTGGCCGTGGTGAAGGGGAATTACTCCTGGCCGGCCTATCGATCCGCCCTGGAAACAACTGCCCGCAAGATGTGTAAGTAAGGATCGTACGCCCGAGAAACCCATTTCGACCGGGGATCCCATAATCTACTCATTCTCGTCTGTGATGCAATCATCCGGGGAGGATTCTTGGAAGCAAAGGTAACCAAGCTCGTCGAAGCCCCTGATGTGTACTATACGGTGTTTTGGTCCCGCCTGCAGAAGGCGGACCGCTACCAGATCATCACTAAAGTTCCCTCCGTCTCCGGGATATTCGAGCTCTACTACCGGGACGAGCACAAGCAGTTGAACCTCTTCCACATCGCCAAGGCCTGGTATGGGGGTGTAAGAAGCTGGCTGAGGAAAGCGACCGATCCGGAGTTGGAGGAGGACAAGATTAAGAAGGAAATTCTAGAAAAGCACGACTGCTACTACCGCTACACGGTCATTCCCTCCTACGCCGACATGTGCGACATCCTCTTCTTCTTTGCCGCTACCTACAGGCCCCATACCCACAAGGTTGTGGCTTCGGGACGCTACCGGAACATCTACGTAAACGAGATATCCGAGGATAAGATCGTGACCGTGGATTAGGTTTTCCCTGGCATCTATCAAACCTCGGCAGCAGTGCCACCTTTCGTATAAAAAAGAGACCGGTTGAAAGAACCAACCGGTCTCCTGGTTTCTATACTCTCTCGATAGGATATTTACGGAGTGACCGAGCGTACGGTCTCTATGTACGGTTCGTCTACAACGTATTTCCAGACATCGATCGGTGTGAACACGTCACCGTTCTCATCGAAGTCCTGGGAGCCGGCCACACCTTCGTAGTTGATATCCTTTCCGTCTTTGAGTAGCTCGAGGGCTTTCTTCAACCCATCCACGCCGGCTACGACAACCTCTCCGGGAGGATTGGAGACTTTGCGCAGCATGTCCCGGACATTTACGCCGTTCACCTCTTTGCCCTCGAACTTGGCGGCTGCGGCGGCCAGGCCGGCGACGATCACGCCATCATAGATCGAATCCATGTAGGGCTGAGGCGGCAGTTCTCCGTACTTGGCACGGTAGTCGTTCTTGAAGTTGGTCAGAGAATCGCCGGAAACGCTGCCCGCTGCTGTGCCCAGGAAACCCGCCAAGTTCTCGGGACCGAGAGCCTTGGGCATCTCGACGGACTTGGTGCCATCGCAGAAGATCAGGTCTGTGGAATCTATGTAACCGGCTTCGAAGAACTCCTTCAGATACACGGTTGCCTGACCGGGGTAACCCAGAGCCAGCATGACATCGGGATCAGACTGCATGATCTGGCGCAGCTCGGTCACGTAGGTGGGTGCGGGTTTCTCGTCGTGCGGGACAGCAGCCACCACCTTGCCTCCGGCCGCTTCGAAGTGCTTTTGGAAGTCCTCCAGCAGTCCCTGGCCGTAGGGATTGTTCACGTAGAAAACTGCGCAGGCTTTGTATCCCTCTTCAGCGGCCAGTTTTCCCAGGACGATGCCCTGGATTTCATCGGAAGAGGTTGTCCGGAACAGGAAATCCTTCCCAGCATCCGCGGGCAGTACTGTAAGCAGCTTCGATGTGGATGCATTGGATATCTGCGGGATCTGTTTGGGGATGGCAACCGATTCCGCCACCGGCACGGTTACCCCGCTGGCGGCCGCTCCGATTAGAGCCACGACCTTCTCCACGTCAACCAGGGTTCGGGCCGCTTCCACGCCGGGAATGGCCGCTGTTTCCGTATCGCCGTACTTGAGTTCAATCGGAAACCCGGCTTCGGCCAGCTGCTCGGCGGCCATATCGGTGGACAGGCGGAAGGCTTTGCCGAACTCCGCCAGAGGTCCTGTGAGGGGGATCAGAGCACCGATCTTGACCGGTTTTTCTTCTGTTCCTCCTCCGGCCCATGCGAATGAGGACAGGAGAAATACCATTACCACAATCACTAAGAGAAGTTTTTTACTTCGAAGCATATTCTGCCTCCTTTGTAAAATTTAGATAAAGAATTTTTATAGGTGAATGTGTCTCCTGTCAAGTCGACGGATGAAAAACTTTTGCCCTGGATTTTTACCCTAGGACACGGATCATGCCCGCGTCCCGGGCGTAGCGGACGACCTCCTCCACCTCCTGCCGGTAGACCCGCCGGCGTAAGAGCTGGTGCTCGGAGGCGTGGAAGGCCGGATGGTACTGGTCCATGATGTTGAGGTAAGTGTCACGGGAAACAGACGATGCCAGGAAATCGATCACCTTCTGCGAGTCGGCAATGCGGTTGGGAAGTACCAGGTGACGAACCAGCAGTCCCCGGGTGGCAACACCCCGGCTGTCGGTCTGCAGGTCCCCGACCTGGCGGTGCATCTCCAACAGAGCCTGGCAACACCATGTGAAGTACTCACTTACTCTCGAGTACTCCAGACCCGCCTGGTCGTTCCCGTACTTGAAGTCGGGCATGTAGATCTGCACGAGCCCTTCGAGCTCCTTGAGGAACTCGGGATTCTCGTAGCCACCGCAGTTGTAGACGATGGGAAGCCCCAGGCCCTGCCGCCGGGCCTGCTTGACCGCTTCGAAGATCTGGGCGGCCTGGTGGGTCGGGGTGACCAGGTTGATGTTTTCCGCTCTCCGCTGCTGGAGTGAGAGCATGATCCGTACCAGCTCGCCTTGAGCGACGGTGCGGCCGTAATCCAGTTGGCTGATATCGTAGTTCTGGCAGAACACGCACTTGAGGTTGCAGCAGGTGAAGAAGATCGTTCCGGAACCGCCTGTTCCGACCAGCACCGGCTCCTCTCCATAGTGGAGATTTGCCGATGAGACGACCAGCTCGGATCCGACCC
>Ga0272441_10003542_pt1 | contig 29560 bp, 30 predicted proteins | sample SSMProp6N_FD_193582 | JGI IMG/M metagenome (GOLD analysis project Ga0272441, IMG submission 193582) | Marine sediment archaeal communities from Little Sippewissett salt marsh, Falmouth, MA, United States - SSM-Prop-6N | ecosystem: Environmental > Aquatic > Marine > Wetlands > Sediment ... | reverse complement strand
GGCATAATTTCTTGTAAACATAGATTTTACAGAACCTGTCAAAGGTAGTAATTCTTTCTCAACCAAATACTCTAAAAAACATTTACGCGACATTTTTGGTGCAGCGCCCTTTACTTGGACCCTGTCCCTGAAAAAAGAAATGCCACCTCTGAGAGAAGTGGCATTTTACGCTTTATAAAGACGACGTATCTAAGTCTTGGTCACAAACGACTAAACATACATGACTTTCTTCACCGCATTGATCACATCGTCCTTGTTCGGTAGCCATTCTTCCAGAAGCACCGGAGAGAATGGAGCCGGCGTGTCGGCTGTTGTGATGCGCTGAATTGGAGCATCCAGAAAGTCAAATGCATTTTCCTGCACCTGGTAGGTGATCTCGCTTGAAACACTTCCAAAGGGCCATGCCTCTTCAAGAATGACCAAACGGTTGGTTTTTTTAACGGAGTTCAGAATCGCATCATGGTCCATCGGCCGCACGGTGCGAAGATCGATGATCTCAACCGAAATGCCTTCCTTTTCCAGTTCATCAGCTGCTTTGTAGGCCTCTTTGATGATTTTTCCAAAACTCACAACGGTGACGTCTTTGCCCTCTCTTTTAATATCTGCAACGCCTATTGGAAGGATGTATTCTCCTTCAGGCACCTCGCCCTTGTCGCCGTACATCTGCTCAGACTCCATGAAAATCACCGGGTCGTCGTCGCGGATAGCCGCTTTGAGAAGACCCTTGGCATCATATGGATTCGAGGGTACAATGACTTTAAGTCCGGGCGTATTGGCGTACCAACTCTCAAAAGCTTGAGAATGCGTAGCACCCAACTGACCCGCCGAAGCTGTGGGTCCGCGAAAAACAATGGGTATATTGAATTGACCTCCCGACATCTGCCGCATTTTTGCAGCATTATTGATGATTTGGTCAATACCCACCAGGGAGAAATTGAAGGTCATGAACTCGACGATCGGACGATTCCCATTCATAGCGGATCCGACTGCAATCCCGGAGAAACCCAATTCCGCGATCGGCGTGTCGATGACCCGCTTCGGACCGAATTCGTCCAGCATGCCTTTCGAGGCCTTGTAGGCTCCGTTGTATTCGGCTACTTCTTCTCCCATGAGGTAGACCGCCTCATCTCGTCGCATCTCCTCACTCATCGCTTCGGCAATGGCTTCCCTAAATTGTATTACTTTCATATTAACTGTTTAAAGGCATGCAAAAATAGTTAATTTAGCTGAATATTTTTTCACGGCCTGCCACTAATTTGACTTCATTCGGACAGAACAAAGAAGGTATTCGCTTTGGTATGAGTGCAAGAGAAAAATAAATTATATTATGCATGCATAGTATATTGAAAATAATTGTTAAATTCGTCACTGAAAATCAATGCAATTCACAATCGTAAAAAAATGAAGATATTAGTTTGTATTAGTCATGTTCCCGACACTACTTCGAAGATCAACTTCACCGAAAATGACACAAAATTTGACACCAACGGCGTTCAATTTGTGATCAATCCACTGGATGAGTTCAGCCTGACACGAGCCATGTGGTTCAAGGAAAAGCAAGGAGCATCCGTCACCGTCGTAACGGTTGGAAATATCGCCGTTGAGCCGACCCTGAGAAAGGCGCTGGCCATTGGTGCAGATGATGCCATCCGCGTGGATGCTGAAGCCACAGATGGTTTTTTTGTGGCCAAACAGCTTGCCGAGGTCATTGGCAATGGTGGGTATGACCTGGTTCTCGCTGGAAAAGAGTCCATCGATTACAATGGTGGGATGGTCCCGGGAATGGTTTCGGAACTTTGTGGTTTCAACTTTGTCAATGCCTGCATTGGCTTGGAAGTCAATGACAATGGATTTGTCGCCCAACGGGAAATTGACGGGGGCAAGGAAACCCTGGAAGGACAACTGCCTGCAGTCATTGCCGGTCAGAAAGGCATTGTGGAAGAAAAGGACCTTAGAATTCCAAATATGAGAGGGATCATGATGGCGAGAAAAAAACCCTTGCAAATCTTGGCACCGGTCGAGGTTCCGGCCAGCACCCGAACTGAAAAATTTGAGAAGCCGGCGGCAAAAGGCGAATGTAAAATGGTAGATGCCGGAGACCTCGATCAACTGATCGATTTGCTCCACAACGAGGCCAAGGTCCTGTGAGCCGCTTGGGATCAGGATCGAACAATATCCGAATAGCAGAAAGATAAAGATGAATCGTTTTCTCGATTCGCACAAATCCTAAAAAATAAAGAAATATGGCAGTTTTAGTTTTTGCTGAACAATCAGAAGGAAAGTTTAAAAAGACAGCCCTGGAAGTAGTCTCCTTTGGAAAGGAGCTCGCCAACCAAAAGGGCACAGAGCTTGTGGTGCTGACCGTTAATGCAGAGGACATCTCCGCCTTGTCGAATTACGGAGCAGACAAAGTCCTGAAGGTTAAGGACCCACGTCTCGATACGTTCAGTGCCAAAGCATTTGCCGATTGCGTCAGCCAGGCGGCGATAAAATCCAATGCCGATGTTGTAGTGGTGGATTCTTCCAGTGATGCTTTGTATTTGGCACCGTTGCTCGCAATCAAACTTCAAGCGGGGTTTGCAGCCAACGTGATGGCCCAACCGGAGAGTTTGGAACCCTTCATCATCAAAAGAAAAGCATTCTCCTCCAAAGGGTTCAATTTCTCAGAGATCAGCACACCTGTCAAACTCATCGGACTCTCAAAGAATTCCTTTGGTTTGAAAGAGAATCCGAGCAGCCCTGCCGAGGAAGAATTTCAGCCCGATCTGAAAGAAGAGGATTTTGCCGTTAAGGCGACTTCGACCGACAAGAGCACAGGTACGGTTACCATTGCGGACGCAGATATCGTGGTATCGGGCGGCCGAGGGCTCAAAGGACCCGAGAATTGGGGTATGGTTGAAGAACTCGCAGACATTCTCGGAGCTGCAACAGCCTGCTCGAAACCGGTTTCTGACTTGGGGTGGAGACCTCATAGCGAGCACGTCGGACAAACCGGTAAGCCGGTCGCTTCAAACCTTTATATCGCCATCGGCATTTCCGGGGCCATTCAACACCTCGCTGGAGTAAACTCCTCAAAAGTCAAAGTCGTGATCAACACGGATCCGGAGGCTCCTTTCTTCAAAGCGGCCGACTACGGAATCGTTGGTGACGCTTTTGAAGTAGTGCCCCAACTGATCGAGAAAGTAAAAGAATTTAAAGCTTCAGCTTAAAAGGCTGCAAAAATTTATTAACTTGTCCCCAGCAAAAGACTAGCGGAATTGCCGGATGTCAAAAGTCCTGAAATTTGCTAGTCTTTCGCGATTAAATTTGTAACTTGTCCTCTAGTCGTGAGTTTAGTACGTTTGAATATAAAAGGCATCTCCTACAGTCAGACCCAAAGTGGAGCATATGCGCTTGTACTGAGTGAAGAAGACGGAGAGAGAACGCTGCCGATCATCATCGGGGCCTTCGAGGCTCAATCCATAGCGATTGCCCTGGAAAAGGAAATCAAACCACCCAGACCCCTTACCCATGACCTGTTCAAAAGCTTTGCGGATCGTTTCAATATCGTGGTCAAACAGGTGATCATTCACAAACTTGTCGATGGTGTTTTCTATTCGAGTTTAATCTGCGAATGTGACAAGATCGAAGAGATCATTGATGCCAGAACATCAGACGCCATAGCACTTGCCACAAGATTCAAGGCGCCTATTTTCACCTTTGAGAATATTTTGGACAAAGCGGGGATCATCCTGAAGATAAAGGATGAGACAAAGCTTTCAGAATCCAAGTTCAAAATGGAGGACCTCGTGGCCAATGTTGTTGAGGAACCTTCCTCCTTCAAAGATGAAAAGCTCGAGGACCTTTACAAACAACTCGAACAGGCTGTGGCCAATGAAGACTATGAACTCGCTGCCAAACTCAGAGACGAAATCTCTAAGCGGGAGAAAAAATGATTCCTCCATGAAGAAATCGCTTGGATTCCTTTTTTTCTTCTTTTTACTACCATTCATTGCCTTAGCACAAGACACCAATCTTACGATACAACCCAATGAGGGCGTTTCCATGCATTCAATAATGCGGGGTGTCCTGGGAATGATCGTTTTAATCGCCCTGGCCTTTGCGTTCAGCTCGAATCGAAAGGCAATCCGCTGGAAGACGGTGGGCATAGGTCTGGCCTTTCAACTCCTGATCGCAATTGGCGTTCTCAAGGTGACATTCATTCAACGCGCCTTTGAAGCTGTTGGCAAGATTTTCGTAAGCATCCTGGATTTTACACGGGCCGGAAGCAAATTCCTGTTTGAGGGACTGGTCGCTGACATGAACACCTTCGGATACATCTTTGCCTTCCAGGTGCTGCCCACAATCATCTTCTTCTCTGCCCTGACCTCTTTGCTCTATTACCTGGGAGTGATCCAGAAAGTCGTAAAGGGACTGGCCTGGCTCCTGTCGAAAAGCCTGGAAATCTCAGGGGCCGAGAGCCTCAGCGTCGCAGGGAATATTTTTCTCGGGCAGACAGAAGCTCCCCTTTTGATAAAGGCCTACCTGGAGAAAATGAACCGCTCGGAGATTCTTCTCGTTATGATTGGCGGTATGGCAACCGTAGCGGGAGCCGTTCTTGCGGCTTATATCGGATTTCTCGGTGGGGATGACCCGGAAATGCGACTTCAGTTTGCGAAACACCTGCTGGCTGCCTCGGTAATGGCAGCTCCCGGAGCGATTGTGGTTTCCAAAATACTGTATCCGCAAACCCATCAGATCAATACGGATGTCAGTGTTTCCAATGAAAAAATCGGGTCGAACATCCTGGATGCCATTTCCAACGGGACCACCGAAGGCTTGAAGCTGGCAGTGAATGTCGGGGCCATGCTCCTGGTATTTGTCGCCTTTATCGCCATGATCAATGGGATACTGGGATGGTTCGGGGACTTCACGCACATCAACACGTGGATGGAGGCCAATACGCCCTATCCCAAACTGACGCTGGAATCCATTTTGGGCACTGTATTTGCTCCGCTGATGTGGCTGATCGGTGTTGCCCGAAACGACATGATGATGATGGGACAGCTCCTGGGGATCAAGCTTGCGGCAAGCGAATTTGTAGGATACATCCAGCTGGCAGAACTCAAGGATGTCAGCAATGAGCTCCACCTCAACAATGCCAAATCGGTGATCATGGCTACTTACATGCTGTGTGGGTTTGCGAACTTTGCATCGATTGGCATTCAAATCGGTGGAATCGGGTCCCTTGCACCCGGACAGCGCACGACTCTGTCGGAATTCGGGATGAAGGCGCTGATTGGAGGGTCCATTGCTTCCCTGATGTCGGCCACAATAGCCGGAATGATCATCGGCTAGAATTATTGTTTTTAATTCACCGGAAAACTTTATATTTGAATCGCTTCTTTCAGACTGTTGCTATGCGGCTCTATGAAGCATTCCCCTTGCAGATTCAACTGATGATTTTGAACGAATAATCAAATTATTGATGAGACAATACCTAGACCTGATCCAACATGTGATCGACAACGGAGTGACGAAAGAAGACCGAACAGGTACCGGAACGCGAAGTGTTTTTGGCTATCAAATGCGTTTCGATCTCAATGAGGGTTTCCCGATGGTGACCACGAAAAAGTTGCACCTGAAATCGATCATTCACGAATTGTTGTGGTTTCTCAAGGGTGACACCAACATTGGCTATCTCAACGAGAACGGGGTCAAAATCTGGGATGCCTGGGCCAACGAGAACGGTGACCTGGGGCCGGTCTACGGATATCAGTGGAGAAACTGGAACGGAGAGGGAATCGATCAAATCAGCGAGCTCGTCGACACCATCAAAACGAATCCCGACAGTCGAAGAATGATCATCAGCGCCTGGAACCCAAGTGTTCTTCCGGATACTTCGTTAAGTTTTGAAGAGAATGTTGCCAATGGCAAAGCTGCCCTTCCTCCCTGCCACGCCTTTTTTCAATTTTATGTTAGCGACGGGAAGCTGTCCTGCCAGCTGTATCAGCGCAGCGCCGACATTTTTCTTGGCGTTCCCTTCAACATTGCCTCTTACGCCTTGCTGACCATGATGCTTGCCCAGGTGACGGATCTCGGCTATGGTGACTTCGTGCACACCTTCGGAGATGCTCATATTTACAGCAATCACATGGATCAGATACGTTTGCAGCTCAGCAGGGACCCCAGGCCTCTCCCACAGATGATCCTGAACCCTGAGGTCAAAAATATCTTTGAATTTACATTCAAAGACTTTAACTTAGTAAATTATAATCCGCATCCGCACATCAAAGGTGCTGTTTCGGTATAATCCCCCAAAAAAAGAGATATTATGAATGCTTTGGAGTTGAAATTGAACCTGATCAAACACATAACACAAATTGAGGATGTGAGCCTCTTGCAGCGCATGCAGGCTTTCTTGAACACCTCAGGAACCCTTTATAACAAGACATTGAATGAAATTCCGTCTTTGAGAAACAACAAAGACAAAGAATTCAATGACAAAGAGGATTTCACAGACTACATCAAGGAATGGGTCAAGGACATGTAAGCTGAATTGTTTTGAATTCAAACCTGGACCACGAACTCTACGAAAAAGCCCGCAAAAGGACCAAACAGAAAAAACGACTGTATTTTCATTTTGTATTCTTTCTGGTTGGCTCAGTTTTTCTTGTCGTTCTGAACAAAGTCGTAAAATTCCATGAAGAGATTGACTGGTATGTTTGGGGTGTTCTGGTCTGGTTGTTTTTCCTGGTCATTCATGCTATAAGAGCTCTCTTCATGAATCGCTTTTTCGATAAGGACTGGGAGCGTATTCATACAGAAAAGCTCCTTCAAAAGCACGAGAAAAAGGTAGTCAAACTGGAGAAAAAACTCACCAAAAAAGGGCTGATTCCCCCACCGGAAGAAACAGAATCAAATTCCTGATACATGGTAACAATCATTGCAGCGGTGGGTCGCAACAGGGCCCTCGGAAAGGATAATGACCTCATATGGCACATACCGGCAGATCTTCGTCGCTTCAAAAGCCTGACACGGGGTCACCACGTCATCATGGGCAGAAAGACCTTTGAGTCCCTGGGGAGGCCGCTTCCGAAAAGAACGAATATCATCGTGAGTAGAAATCCGGATTACAAGGCTGAAGGGTGCATCGTGGTCAATTCACTGGAAAAAGCCCTTGTAATAGCTCAATCTGATCCCAACCCTTTCATACTGGGAGGTGCCGAAATCTACAAGCAGGCACTCTCATTTGCAGACGCAATGGACCTAACCTATGTCCACGAGGATTTCGAGGCCGATGCCTTTTTCCCTGAATTCGACCCTGAGAAGTGGGAATTGACGGGTCGGGAAGACTTTAAGAAAGATGATGAAAACCCCTTTGATTACAGTTTCGTTCAGTACAAAAAAAGAGAGTGAGCTCGAAAAACTCCGAACTCACTCTCAAATCACTGGACAATAACTAATTAATAATCACACTTAGATCTTTACCGATTTGATGTATTTCCTTCCGTTGGATCGGAAAACAAACAGGTACTCACCTTTTTTAGAGCTTGAGAAATCATAAACTCTTTCAATAAAAGGTTCATTTTCAAATTTTTCCGAAAGAACAACATCCGAATTCGACGCGTAGTAGATTTTGAAATCCATCGGTGCCGCTTCGAAAGATGTTCTGGAAACGAAAACCTTGTCATCTTTTACGCGAACCATAGGTTTGAAAATAGTTGTTTTGTCCTCCTTGTGGAAGTTAACCTCACTTGAATCGACTTCAAATGGGATGACAACAATTTCCAACTCCGTATCGAGCTCAAAATAGTAGTCTCCATTGGGCAGAGATGTCAAATCAAAACCCTTTGAGTACTCACCGGTCTCTTGAATCGCCTCCTTGTAGAGTACAAGACCATTGAAATCCTTGATAAGAAGCATTGAACCCTTGCTCACTTTGGCAAAGCTCAAACTGGTTACTTTTGGTTCCTTTTCTTTGACCGGTTCTTTCAGGTCATTGGCAAAGCCCAATAAGGAAACCGAAAGAGCACATGCAATCAGACCTTTTTTAGTTAATTTTTTCATGATAATATATTATTAAAATTAGACACTACAAATGTATGGCCAAATGAGAGGGCAGAAAACAACTCTATTAATCATTTTATGCACTATATTATCAGTTTACAATTATTTAACATCTTTAATGGTTAATTTTGTGTAAATTATGGTTAAATTCGCATAGAAGTTAGCCTTTTAAAACTATTACTTTTGTGAGAAACAGGACAAACATGATTAACAAAAAGCCGAGTTTCGAAAAGATAAGCCCGAGTTTTGGAAGCTCTATCCTGGTGAAACAGCATAATAAAGAAGTCCAAATGACCAACGCCTTCTGGCATTTTCACCCGGAAGTCGAATTGGTCTACGTCAATAAGGGGCAGGGCAAAAGGCATATAGGCAATCACCTTTCTTATTATAACAACAGCATGTTGATTCTGATTGGGGCCAATCTGCCGCACCATGGGTTTGTCGACCGACTCACAACCACTGGGAAGGAAACTATCGTGCAATTCAAATTGGACTTTTTGGGAAATACCTTTTACAATATCCCGGAAATGGTCAACATCAATGCACTTTTTGAAAGGGCGAAGAAAGGGATACTCTTCAAACCCGACACGAAGAAGCTGGTGGGGCCGAAAATAGAGGAACTGGTTGAAATCGATGGAATGGCACGCGTCATCAAGCTATTGGAAATACTCAATGATCTTTCGCAGGCCAGTGACTACTCACTATTGAATGCCGATGGGTTTGCCTTTGAGACCGAGCCACAGGACAGTGAAAAAATCGACATCATCTTCAAACATGTCAATAAAAACTTCAAAAGACACATCAGCCTGGATGAGATCGCAGACAAAGTGAGCATGACGACGCCCGCTTTTTGCAGGTATTTCAAAAAAGCTACGGGCAAAACTTTCACCAAACTTGTCAATGAGTACCGCGTGGTCCACGCAACAAAATTGCTTCAGGAAAACCAGGCGAGCATTACCGACATTTGCTTCGAATGCGGCTTCAACAACTTTTCACATTTCAATCGCCTGTTCAAGGAATTCACCGGAAAGAGCGCCTCAAAATACCGAAGCGAGATGAAAAGGATGATTCAGTAGATCAATTGATCTCAATGAGAAACGGCAAACGTGTCTGAATCCCTTTCAATTCACTGAATTCTTTGATTCTTTGCAGGGCTTGGTAATTTGATTCCCCGAGCTCAGTCTTCAGCATGTTCTCTTTGACTCTTGCGAACGGGCCCTTGAACATATCCTTGAACTCCTTTTGGTAGTCCGGGTAATTCCGGACGCGATATTCGGTGATGCCCACCAGGTCAGCAGCTGCCCTAACCGCGTCTTCCAGACTCCCCAGCTCATCGACAAGACCCTTGTCCAGTGCTTCTTTTCCGGTCCATACCCTACCCTGAGCGATGCTGTCCACCTCTTCAAAGGTCATCTTTCTTCCTTCCGCTACTTTCGTGACAAACGTATTGTATACGCGCTCTATGCCTTCCTGGGTCACCATATAGAAATCCTCATTCATAGGTTCGAAAATGCTGTAGCCTACCGACCTCTTGTTGGTTCCGATTTGTTCGGCATTGATTCCGATTCGCTTGCTGAATTCACTGATATTGGGGATGGCACCAAATACCCCGATGCTACCCGTGATTGTCGTAGATTCGGCGACTATCCGGTCGGCATTGCAGGAGATGTAATATCCTCCCGAAGTTGCGTAGCTCCCCATGGAAACCACTACTGGCTTTTCTTCCTTGGTAATTTCAATTTCTCTCAATATGATATCAGAGGCTAACGCACTACCCCCCGGGGAATTCACGCGCAGCACAATGGCTTTGACATCTTTTGCCTCCTTGGCTTTCTGCAATGCATCTTTAATAAGCTCCTGTCCGATGATTCTTTCGTCACCCTTTCCGTAGCGGATTTCACCCTGAGCATAGATCACGGCTATTTTATCCTTGGCCGTTGACATGATTCGTCCCTTGCCCGACTTGATATAATTTGCAACGGAGATCCGATTCAATTTACTGTCTTCATTCACCTCTGAGAGGTTTTTGAGCAACTTGATGTATTGATCTTTTGGCATCTGTCCGGTTAGCAATCCATTCTCAATGGCGAGATTCGGATTTCTGGCCAGAAGACCATCTGCAATCTCATTGATTCTTTCTGAAGACATTCCGCGGTTCTCTCCCATGTCAGCGACCAGCTCCCCCCAAATTGAGTTCAGAAAAGCAAAGGTCTGCTCCCGGTTGGCCTCGCTCATTTCATTGGCCAAAAAGGGTTCCACCGCACTTTTGTATTTGCCATGACGGATGACCTCCATTTTGATTCCGTACTTGTCCTGAAAGTCCTTGAAGAAAAGAATTTCACTCGAGAGACCTTTAAAATCAAGGCCGCCTTCCGGGTAGATATAGATGGAATCCGCCACCGAGCTCAAATAATAATTCTTCTGGTCATAATAATCCGCATAGGCGACTATGAATTTTCCCGATTCCTTAAACTCGTAAAGCTTGTCTCTTATTTCCTGCACCTGGGCAATTCCTGCCCGCAAAAACATCGACTCAATGCTGATGCCCTTTATTTTATCATCGTATTTGGCATTGTCAATTGCATTGATGACCGTGTTCAAACCTATCAGCTCATCTTCGAAACCCAGAAGCTGTTCAAAGGGATCATCACTTTTAGGAGCAAAGTCCCGGATTTGCTCGTCCAATTTGAGAACAAGTACTGAATTGTCCTTCACTAGAATCTTCTCTTCTTCCATAAAGCTCGAGCTGAGAGCTGTGCCAATTGCAACGAAAATGAAGAACATGATAAAAAATGAGATGAATACACCCAGTATCACCGCAAGTAGTTCTCGTAAAAATGTCATCTGAGTCTTTTTAGTATGAGTCGCTCTCAAACCCTTATTGTTACAGACCTCAAAAAGGCTTTACACATTGGGTGTTTTTAGAACATTGTTTGTTTCTTTGTACTTGTAAATGGCAAAGTTTGAACGGGATTGCAAGATACTGCCTTTCGCCATAATAAACAATGCCTTTCGGGGCCCATCAGCGGATGAAAATAGTGCGCACAACCTACTTCTCTATAGGCAGCAATGTCGGGAACCGGCTGGATCACCTGCAGGCGGCAGTGGATCAGTTGGCAGAGCACGTGGGACACATTGTTCGCTTGTCTTCTGTTTACCGATCGAGCTCCTGGGGCTACCAGGGAGGTGAGTACCTGAACATGTGCGCAGAGGTCTCAACCGCGTTGAGTCCGGAACGGGTTTTGGAAAATATCCTGCGAATTGAAAGCAATCTTGGACGTAATAGAGATGACGGCCAAAAGAGACGGGAGAATCGGCCGTATGAAGACAGAACCCTGGATATAGACCTTCTATTGTTTGAAGACGAGATCATTTTCTTCAACGACCTGAAAGTGCCTCACCCGAGAATGCTCGACCGAAAATTCGTGCTGTTGCCCCTGAGCGAAATTGCATCTGAATTCATTCATCCCATCGCAAAAAAATCCATTCGCTCCTGTCTTGAGCAATGCACTGACGATGGCGTGGTTGAGAAGATCGATCAAAGGGTCAGTAAACCTCCCTCACTCCTCGATCGGTACAATTACATCGCCATTGAAGGAAATATCGGGTCAGGCAAAACGAGCCTGGCCAGGAAAATGGGTGACGATTTCAATGCAAAGCTCGTACTTGAAAGGTTTGCTGACAATCCATTTTTGCCCAAATTCTATTCGGATGAGGAGCGCTATGCCTTTCCCCTGGAGATGAGCTTTCTGGCGGATCGTTATCACCAGCTGAGCGATGACCTCGGGCAGTTCGATCTTTTCAAGAATTTTATCGTATCGGACTACTACATCTTCAAGTCACTGATCTTCGCCCAGGTGACCCTGCCCCAGGAGGAGTTCAAGCTGTACCGAAAAATGTTTGACATCATGTACAAGGAAATTCCCAAACCCGACGTATATGTTTACCTCTATCAGGATACGGACCGACTGTTGGAAAACATCAAAAAAAGAGGGAGAACCTATGAGCAGAACATCAAGGAACAGTACCTGGAAAAAATCCACCAGGGCTACCTCTCCTTCATCAAATCAACAGAAGGTCTCAATCCTCTGATCATAGACGTTTCCGACATGGACTTCGTGGCCAGTGAAAAAGACTACCGTTCGGTGTTGAATCAGATCCTCAACTTTTAACTAGTCACGCTTGATTCCCATTTTTTCGGCGTAGTAGTCGCAAAAGTCACGCATGGTGTCTGCCATTTTGTTGTCACCGGTCGATGTTTCAAAAGTATCCGCCATCGAAACAAGGGTCTGGTGAAAGAATTGTATCATTTCGTTGACAGGCATCTCCTTGGTCCAAAGATTGATCTTGTAGGTGTCTTTTTCTCTGGAATCCCAAACCGAAAGCAAGAGCGCCTTGGATTCCATGTTTTCTATCGCGCCATCTTCGGCCGACCAAAAAAGCTCTTCCGGCACCCGGTTTTCGTCGAGCCCGACTTTTATATTGATCTCTGATTTGTGTTTTACTGCCATATTCTTGAATTTTCACTCTGATCCCCTTTCTTGGGAGTCTACTTTATTTCGCGGGTTTGTATTTTGATCGCTTAAACAGTTCTTCGTTATCTATAGTAATGAGCCCACGCATCCCTGGATCGGCATTCGACCAGTAGGCATCGGCAATGCGCCATCCGAACCAGGAGCCTATTCTTCCGGGAGAATCTCGATCCACTTCCAGGTAAAACTTGGAAAAGGGCGCCTCTTCGATAAAGCGTCTCGACAATTCCGGATCCGTGCTGTACAAAAGCTCATTTTGAACAAAATACTTCCAAATATTGCTCTCACTCATCTCTGCCCAGTTCCACTGCTCCGGCGTGTAGCCCATGATCTCCTCCTTTGAGACATTCGGAAGCAAAAGACTCAGAATTTCAAGCCGTTTTCCTTCCTGGACAATCCGCGATATAAAAGAATTGTCTGCAGGGGTACCCAGCAAAGGTCGGACCATTGCATCGGCTATGTCGACTATCAGGTGATCCTTGTGATAGTTCTGTTTCACGTATCCGGGAAAATCGGCATATACTTCGTGATCCTTGCCCAGATAGAGGTCGAGGCCCACAAAGAGCAAACTGTCTGCGTAAAGCACCTTGTTATTGTAATCCACTTGAGTGACCATGGTGATTATCCGCGGCTCCTCAAAGGTTGGGAAATAGTATTTCATGTGTTTGAAGAGCGACTCCAGCCTGCTTCTCTGATCCGAGAAATCTGCAAATTGCTTCTGAGTTTCCGCATAGAGATACTGCTCGTCTTCGTCCTGAATCTTGTTGACCCAAACCGAATCTGCATTACCTGCCGGAAACAGGAATGGAAACTGAGCTTTGAGAGCCGGGAGCCCATCTGCCGACGACTCATAAAACAGTTGCTCGAAGCGGATGATCTCAGGCTCTGAATTGATCCCACTCAAATCCGGGGTGTCTTGCCTTTCTTTCGAACACGAAAGGAGAAAGCAAATAAAAATTGACGAAGCGACCAGGAGAATACGCATTTAACGAGAATTAGCGGATAAATTTTAATATTTTTGTGAAACGCAAAACTACTAAATAGTTATCAATAATGAACCTCCAAAAAGTTGCAGATCACATCACCAGTTGGCTCAAAGAATACGCCGTGAATGCCCGGGTTGAGGGCTTTGTCGTAGGCGTGTCGGGAGGGGTTGATTCTGCGGTGACTTCGACACTATGTGCCAGAACGGGTTTGCCCGTCCTTTGCCTGGAAATGCCCATTCACCAGGCTGAGAGCCAGGTAAACCGGGCCAACGAGCACATTGATCAGTTGAAGAAAAGATTTTCCAATGTTCGTTCCGAACGCATTGATCTGACTCAGACCTTTGAGACTTTTGTCGCATCCTGCCCGGATGCCGATGAAACGGATCGCCGGGATCTTTCACTTGCAAACACACGCGCGCGCCTGCGGATGACCACCCTCTATTATTTTGCGGGATTAAAAGGGTTGCTGGTGGCCGGAACAGGCAACAAGGTCGAAGATTTCGGGGTGGGCTTCTACACAAAATACGGAGACGGCGGAGTCGACCTCAGCCCGATTGCAGACCTCGTCAAATCTGAGGTTTTTGCCCTGGCAGAATACCTCGAAGTGCCTGAATCGATACGTGTCGCGCAACCCACGGACGGGTTGTTTGGAGATTCCAGGACGGATGAAGATCAACTCGGTGCGAATTACGACGAGCTCGAATGGGCCATGGAACGGCACGATGCAGGAAAATCACCTGAAGACTTCTCAGGACGAGATCGCGAGGTCATGGAAATTTACCTGAAGCTGAACCGATCAAACCGTCACAAAATGGAACCCATTCCGGTTTGTGAAATCAGCGACGACATCAAAGCACCCGATTGAGTTTTTCGAAAAGAAGTTGTTTAAGGGAGGTATAATCTCGAATGGCTTCCAAAGATTCCTGACTGGCTTCAAGATCGTTGGGCTCGTCACCATCCGTCACGAGCTCCGTTTGCAGCTCCTGTATCTTTTCGGCGATGAGCAGGCGCCTCAAATTGTAAAGAACATCCGTGACAAGTTTTGAGAGATAAGATTTTTTCCCGTTGACATAAATGTTGTGCTTCTCCCAGTTGCTCAAGCTGTATTTCTCCTCATCCATCAACAGATCAGTCACTGCCGAGGCTATTTCATCATCCTCGTGATTGGTGAAAAAATCGGCACTGATCTTTTCTTTCTGATTCAGCAAATGGATGATCTCATAGTAGATTCTAAGAAATACAGGATCGGTAAATTCGATCTCGTCCTCTTGCAAATGCATGTAAATCTCATTGGACACCGTATTGGAATACTGCTGCCTGACAATTCTTTTTCGTCCTTCCTCATCGATTTCGGAGGTGAAATCCACAAACTCAATCTCCTCGTTGCCGTAGAGCATCAAAATCTCAATGATCTTTCTTTCCAACAGCTTGAGCGGATCGACTTTATCGACTTGCTTGGTTTCCTTTTTGACCCCTGTGAAGGGGGTGCGTTGCGCTGAAGCGGTCCTGGAATCCCTGTTTTTTCTTTTTAAGATTTGAGAGAGCTCATTGAAAAGGACCTGCTCCGAGATGTTCATGATGCGGGCACACTCCTGGATGTAGACTTCTTTGTGTATGTTATTGGGGATCTTGGAGATGCTCGAGACGATGTCCCGAATGAGTTCCGCCCGCTTGACCGGGTCCTTCTTCGTCTGTTCCAGGAGGATGGAGGTTTTGAACTGAATGAAATCCTGGCTCTCCTCAGTGAGGTATTCGATCAGTTCCGCAGAGGACCGCGACCGCGCAAAACTATCCGGGTCCTCACCTTCCGGAAAGGCCACGACCCTGACATTCATTCCCTGCTCCAGGATGAGGTCAATTCCCCGAAAGGAAGCCCTTATCCCTGCTGCGTCGCCGTCAAAGAGAACTGTGATGTTGTTCGTCAACCGGTTGATCAAGCGGATCTGATCCGGAGTGAGCGCGGTACCCGAGGAGGACACGACGTTGGTCACCCCTGATTGATAAAGGGAGATCACATCGGTATAGCCTTCTACCAGGTAGCAGTTATCCTCTTTGGCTATGGTCTGTTTCGCCTGGTAGATTCCATAGAGCACTTTACCCTTGTGGTAAATGATGCTCTCCGGCGAATTCAGGTATTTGGCAATCTTTTTCTCTGAAGAGAGGGTCCTTCCTCCAAAGCCAAGAACCCGGCCGCTCATGCTGTGGATCGGGAACATGACCCGTCCCCTGAAACGATCGAATTTTTTGGTCTCATTGACCACAGTCAGGCCCGTTTTCTCCAGGAACTCAAGCTCATATTTCTTGGAGATGGCCTCATCGGTCAGGGCGGTCCAGTCTTCGGGGGAATAGCCCAGCTCAAATTTCTTGATGGTCTCATCCGTAAACCCCCTTTCCCTGAAATAGCTCAGTCCGATGGCCTTGCCCTTTTCGGTCTCCCAAAGAATCTGCGAAAAGAAATTTCGGGCGAATTCAGAGACAAGAAACATACTCTCCCGTTCATCGGCCCGCTGTTTCTGCTCATCGCTCTGCACGGTCTCTTCAACTTCAATCTGGTATTTTCTGGCCAGGTATCTGATGGCCTCCGGATACGAGTAATGCTCGTGCTCCATCAGAAAAGTAACGGCATTTCCTCCCTTGCCCGTACTGAAGTCTTTCCAGATTTGCTTGACCGGAGACACCATGAAGGACGGGGTCTTCTCATCGGCAAACGGGCTGAGACCCTTGAAGTTGGCTCCCGCCTTTTTCAATTGAACAAAGTCGCCGATGACCTCCTCAACACGGGCGGTTTCGAACACCTTGTCAATGGTTTCTCGACTGATCATGAATTAGTACTGGAAAATAGGGTGTCGCATCAAGAGACGGCCTTGAGTTTCTTGATGGTTGACTTGCTTATTTTGCTTTCCGCGTATTTGCGGGTGACTTTGAGCGTATCTTCTTCCCCTCCGGGCATCTCGAACATGGCGTCCGTCAGGATCTCCTCGCAAAGCGACCGCAGACCTCTTGCGCCCAATTTGTATTCTACAGCCTTGTCAACGATGAAATCAAGTGCCTCATCGTCAATGCTGAAATCAATTCCATCCATATCAAACAACTTGGTATATTGCTTGATTATGGCATTTTTGGGTTTTGTCAAGATCATGCGCAGCGTCTTCCTGTCGAGTGGTCTCATAAAAGTCAGCGCCGGAAGTCTTCCAATGATCTCCGGAATGAGCCCGAAGCTCTTGAGATCGGTTGGAAGCACGTATTGCAGCAGGTTTTTTTCATCAACCCTCTCACCTGAAATGGAGGCTCCGTATCCCACGGCTTGCATGTTCAGCCTCTTGCTGATTACCTTGTCGATTCCGCTGAAGGCTCCACCTGCGATGAACAGGATGTTCCGGGTGTCAACCTCTACGAATTTCTGATCGGGATGCTTTCTCCCCCCTTTGGGTGGAACGTTGACCACGGTGCCTTCTAGCAGTTTGAGCAAAGCCTGTTGAACGCCTTCCCCCGAAACATCTCGAGTAATGGAGGGATTGTCACTTTTTCTCGCGATCTTGTCAATCTCATCGATGAAAACAATACCGCGCTCAGCCTTGTCTACCTTGTAGTCAGCTGCCTGAAGCAGTCGTGTCAGGATGGTTTCGACATCTTCACCAACGTATCCTGCCTCCGTGAGTACCGTGGCATCGACAATGGCGAATGGAACGTCAAGCATCTTTGCTATCGTCCTGGCAATTAATGTTTTACCGGTTCCTGTCTCTCCGACAAGCACAATGTTGCTCTTTTCGATCTCGACATCATCATCCTTCGACTTGGGCTTCTGCAGCAAGCGCTTGTAGTGATTGTAAACAGCTACCGCCATAACCTTCTTCGCCTGGTCCTGGCCAATGATGTATTGATCGAGAAACTCTTTGATCTCTTTCGGTTTTTTCACCAGAAAATCCGAACTGCTGCTGTTGCGCTCATTGATCGATTCCTCCATGACAATCCCATGCGCCTGTTCGATGCATTTATCGCAAATGTGCGAATCGATACCCGCGATGAGTAAATTTGTCTCTTCCTTTTTACGCTTGCAAAAAGAGCATTCCAATTCCTCTTTTTTTGCCATTCCAATTCGTTTTTATCTGGCTAAGTCTTTCTCTGCTCAGCTGTTTCTGGTCAATATCTCATCAATCATGCCATATTCCTTGGCCTCTTGTGCAGTCATCCAATAATCACGATCCGAATCATCGTGCACCTTTTTCTTTTTCTGCCCGGAGTGCTTCGCAATAATGGCGTATAGCTCATCCTTCAACTTGAGAATTTCGCGTGCCGTGATCTCAATGTCTGAAGCCTGACCCTGGGCACCTCCCAAAGGCTGATGGATCATGACGCGAGAATGAGGCAAAGCGGACCTCTTTCCTTTTTCGCCAGCACACATCAGGACAGCTCCCATGGAAGCCGCCATGCCTGTACATATGGTTGCGACCTCCGGTTTTATGAACTGCATCGTGTCATAGATCCCGAGCCCGGCGTAAACACTTCCGCCAGGGGAGTTGATGTAAATGGAGATATCCTTGGAGGAGTCCACACTTTCCAGGAAAAGCAATTGGGCCTGGATGATATTGGCCACCTGATCGTTGATTCCCGTACCCATAAAGATGATGCGGTCCATCATCAATCTGGAGAAAACATCCATCTGGGCTACATTCAACTGTCTTTCCTCAATTATATAAGGGGTTACGCTGCTCACAAGCTGATCGACATAGAGACTGCTTATGCCCTGATCCTTGACAGCGAAATTTTTAAACTCGTTTCCGAAATTCATACTTTTTTATTTGAACATTAGGTCTGTAAATATACTAACTAATTGATAATAATCGGGAGCGTCTCAAGGATCAAATCCACGATCTCCGAATTGATGCTCCTACAGACAAAAAAACTCCATAAAGGCAATCCCCTATGGAGTTAAGCGAATCTCTCGCCACTTGTTACTTATAGACCTCTTTGATGAAATCCTCGTAGGTCACCTCCTTGTTCTTCATCTTAACGTTCTCCCTGAAGAATTTGAGGAGTTTCTCATTTTTTAACTGATCCGAAAGACGCTTTACCTCTTCCTGGTTCGACAGCACCCGCATTACGATGTCGTCAAGCTCCTTTTCACCGATTTGATTGTCCCCGAATTGAGACATCTGCTGCTTGACAAAACCTTTGGTGTATTCTTTAAGGTCCTCAAAGTTGTATTGAAGCTCCTTGTGGTTTTGCATGAGCTTGGATTCTATCAACTGGTATCGCAATCCTTTTTCGGAACGCTCGTATTCTTCTTTTGCCTGTTCGGTCGTCATAGGCTTTTCACCCGAAACAGCCAGCCATTTTTTCAGGAATTCAGCAGGCAGCTCAAATTTTGTGTTTTCGATCAGGCTCTCCGTGACCGCATTCAGGAACTGCTGATCGGCCTGGGACGCAAATTGCTTTTCAGCGTCTTCCTTCAGCTTGGTTCTGAACTCAGCTTCTTCCTTGACCATGTCCGCCCCGAAAATCTTGTCAAAAAGCTCCTGGTTCAGCTCGGCCAATTCCGTTTTGCTCACCTCATCGATTTTGAGAGTCAAAGACACATTCAAGTCATGCGCCTCATCGTGAGTGATTCCCAATACGTTCATCAGGAGATGATCATCGGTAAACAAGCCCTTGGACTTGAGCTCTACCTGGTCACCTGCCTTCAATCCGATCAACTTCTTCTGGTTGGTCTTTCCTTTGACCTTTTCCATTTTGAAAGTTGATTTCTTTTCAATCTCTTTCTCTTCATTGGTGAAGGTTGCCGTTACATTGGAGTCCGATTCGATCTCAGATTGACTCACAAGCTTACCGTACTGCTCCCTGATATTCTCAATCTGGGTGTCTATCATCTTTTTGTCAGCCACAATCTCATAAGCTGTTATGGCTTTCTTTGGATTGAGATTGACCTCAAACTCCGGCGCAAGACCAAGCTCGAACTCAAAGGAGAAGTCATCACCTTCCCAGGAAAAATCCTCGTTCATTTTTGGCAGCGGATTCCCCAGCACATCCAATTTCTCTTCAGTCAAAAATTTGTTGAGCGACTCCTGAAGAAGCTTGTTGACCTCATCGATCATGACCGATTTGCCGTATTGCTTTTTCACCAGGCTCATGGGCACGTGACCTTTCCTGAATCCCGGAATATTAGCCTTCTTTCTGTAGTCTTTCAGCTGAGTGTCTACTTTCTCCTGGTAGTCATCTGCAGAAATATCAATTTTCACCACCGAGTTCAGTGCATCAATGTCTTCTTTCGTAATCTTCATCGTATGTCTATTTAACGCTTTGCAAATTTTTGAGGGTGCAAAAATAATCAAAAACTATCAATATATCGCTATGGAATCTATCGATTCCAAATTCGGAAATGCAAAGGATGTGTTAAAATTAAATGCAGGGCTCTGGTGTCTTCAAGCCCTGATCATTCAATGAGCTTGTACAAAATCGATTCAAACAAGGTAAGGAGTATGCTGAACAGAAGAGCCGTCCAGAATCCTGCAATGTGGAATCCGTCTATCCAATTCCCGGCGAGAAGAACCAGCGCGGCATTGATTACGAATAAGAACAGCCCCAGGGTAAGAATGGTCACCGGAAGCGTGAGCACGACCAAAATCGGTTTGAGAATGGAAAACAACAGCCCCACCACAACCGCGACCCAGATCGCAGTTACATAATCGTCAACCTGCACTCCAGGAAGGATGTACGCTATGGCCAGTACCGCCAAAGCGCTGAGTAAAATTTTGAAAATGAAATTCATACGAAGGTTTTTTGGACATTGAATCCAAATTAGTGATTCTCGAGAAACTGAACAACATTCTTGTAAAAATCTTCCGGGTTCTCTGCATGAAGCCAGTGCCCTGCTCCTTCGATGTCTACAACAGTGCTTTCAGGAAAATGATTGCGGATCAGGGTTTTGTCCTGCTCCGTGACATAACCCGAGTTGACACCTCGCATGAACAAGGCCGGGACATCGGAGACCGATTGAGGCGGCAGCTCCACCCCCACTTCGTGGATGTTCTCTTCAAGACTTTCCAGGTTGAATCGATAGGCCAATTGGTCGCGTTCCTTTCGATAGACATTCTTGAGCAAGAATTGTCGAATGCTGTACTCTGGAATGTGTTTTTTGAAAATTTCGTCGATCTCAGTCCTGGAAGTCACCCTGGAGAAGTCCACCTCGTTCAAGGCGTCGAGGATGAACTGATGATGAGGCGGATAGAATCTCGGTGCAATGTCAGCCACGATCATCCGATCGACGCGCTCCGGATATTCCACCGCCATCAGCATGACGGTTTTCCCTCCCATGGAGTGTCCCAGCATGATTGCCGTGGGAATATCGTAATGATCCATATAGTGAACCAGGTCCTCAACCATATGCTCATAGGAGAAATCCTCAGAATGAAAGCTGCGGCCGTGGTTCCGCTGATCGATTAAGTGCACCTCGTACTGCGAGGAAAAAGCATTGGCCAATGACTTCCAGTTGTCACCCATGCCAAAAAATCCATGAAGAATAAAAAACGGATGGCCTGAGCCCTGAATCCGGGAATGCAGCAAACTCATCGCACCAGTTTTTGGAGATACATGCCAATGACATTCTCGAGACCGAAATACAGGGCCTCCGAAATAAGCGCATGACCGATTGAAACTTCAAGTACATTGGGAACCTCGGAAACGAAGAATTTCAAATTCTCGAGATTCAGATCGTGCCCCGCGTTGACACCCAAACCGGATTCAGCAGCTGTTCGGGCGGCTTCAGCGTATTTTTGAGCTTCGCCTTTGTTTCCTTTTGCGAATTCCACCGCATAGGACTCCGTGTATAATTCAATGCGATCCGTGCCGGTCATTGCCGCCTTTTCAATCAGCAAGGGAACCGGATCCATAAAAATAGAAGTTCGAATTCCATTTCTTTTGAATTCACCCACGACCTCCGTCAAAAATAAGCCGTGCTCCGCGGTATCCCATCCTGCATTGCTCGTAATCGCATCTACCGCATCGGGTACCAGGGTAACCTGATCCGGTTTGATGTCGAGAACAAGATCTACAAACTCGGGAATGGGATTGCCTTCAATGTTAAATTCCGTGGTTACTACCTTCTTGAGATCCCTTGCATCCTGATATCGAATGTGCCTTTCGTCTGGCCTGGGATGTATCGTGATCCCTTGGCCTCCAAAGGATTGGATGTCTATAGCAGCTTTTAAAAGATCAGGGGTGTTTCCGCCTCGTGCATTTCGCAAAGTTGCAATCTTATTTATGTTGACGCTGAGTTTGGTCATCTGGAATTCTTTTAATTTTTAAAACCGAAACTTATACTATCTTTACACAAAGAAAGAGTTTTGAATCGCGCAAAATTACAACATTAATTTAGCATATTTCGCAACAGGCAACAGTGCAAACCTCGAATTACATATTGAATGACGTCAAACCCCTGGCCCTGAATTCTGCTCTGAAACCAATGCAGGAAGCATTCAGAAAAACCACCTTTTCACACCTGCCGGTTGTGGATGACGAAATTTATTACGGCTCTATGAGACGAAGTGAATTTGAATTGATCAAAGATGCTGACTTCAAATTGCAGGACAACCGGGCCCTGTTGGAGCCTTTTTATGCGACCGATACCATGAACTGGTTCGAGGTGCTCCAGTATTTTGCCAACTACAACACCAATGTCATGCCCATTCTCAATGGCGAAAAAGCCTACATCGGCTATTTTGAGCTGGACGACTTCTTAAATCTCTTCAAGTGCACGCCTTTTCTTCATGAAGAAGGAGTCATTCTGGTCGTCGCCAAAAAGGGCACTGACTATTCCTTCAGTGAGATTTCCCAGATCGTTGAATCGAATAACGCCACCCTCTTCGGCGCTTTTGTTTCCAAAGTTAATGAAGACATCGTGCAGATCACCTTGAAGCTGAGCCTTCACGACATCAACAACACTCTGCATTCATTCAGAAGATACAATTACGAGATTGTCAATGAGCTTGAAAAGGACAAATACATCGATGAGCTCAATCAAAGATCTGAATACCTCCAGCGTTACCTGAACATTTAATTCGCCTTGCAATGAAAGTAGGGATCTATGGCCAGACCAATAACGAAATTACCATTAAATACACCGAATACCTGATTGAGATTCTTCAGGACAGGAAAATTGACTTTTTTCTCGAGAAGAATTTCTGTGAGGGATTTGAAGACGCCACCGGGAACGGATATCCGACCTTTGATGGCTATGAGGGGCTCGATAAGTCATTCGATGTATTTTTCACCGTGGGCGGAGACGGGACCTTCCTGCGATCTGTCACCCTTGTAAGGGATCTGGAAATCCCTATTATCGGTATCAACACAGGGCGCCTTGGATTTCTGGCCACCGTTCCGAAGGAGAACATCAGCATGGCGGTCGGACAAATTTGCAACAAAGAATTCCGAATCGGAAAGAGATCCCTGCTCAGCGTCAGTTCGTCTGATGAGAATGATGATTTTGGCGCTTTGAATTTTGCTTTGAACGAGGTCTCGGTAAGCCGAAAGAACACGGCCTCGATGATCAAGGTTGACACCTATCTGGACAAAGAGTTTCTGACCACCTACTGGAGCGACGGGCTGATTGTCTCAACAGCGACGGGATCGACAGGATACTCCATGAGCTGTGGTGGGCCTATCATCTCACCAAACTCCAAAAGCCTCGTGCTGACCCCCATAGCTCCGCACAGTCTGGCGGTGAGGCCGCTGGTAATTCCGGAGCAAACCAAAATTGAACTGAACATAGACAGCAGGGTCGATGAAGTCCTGCTGACCCTTGATTCCAGAATGTACACGATCGGAAATAAGTCCAGGGTATTTATCGAACGTTCAAAATTCTCCATCCGAACGATTCATTTGAAGAACCAAACCTTTATCAAAACGCTCAGAGAGAAATTACTCTGGGGTGAAGACAAACGTAACTAATAACGAGGCTATTACACAATTTTACTCACATTTTTCTGTTAATCAAAAAAGACCGTTTTAACAATTCTAAACCAAATGGTTTTTTTATATTTGCAAACCATTTTTTGTGATGAAAAAATTTGTAATTGCCTTCATGTTTTTCACCGTTTCCCTGACTTCATTTTCACAGATCAATGAACTTGGTGTGTTTGCTGGAGGAAGCAACTATATCGGTGACATAGGGAGAACCAACTACATCTATCCGAATAGCTATGCAGTGGGACTCATCTACAAATGGAACATGCACCCCCATTATTCTCTTCGGGCCAATTATACGTATTCACCGGTCAAGGGAGACGACGCCGAATCGGACAACTCTTTTCGCAAAGTACGCGGACTGAGCTTTTCAAATGACGTTCATGAGCTTTCTGCAGGAATAGAATATCATTTTTTCAAATACAACCTGTCAAAAACCGGGCACACCAATACGCCCTATCTTTTTGCAGAGCTGGGAGTTGTGAATTATGGATCCTTTGATTCTGACACCCTTGAATCAAATAGAACCTTTAATTTCACTATGCCCTTTGGAGCGGGTTTCAAAACCATTCTCGCTCAGGGTGTGGGCATCGGCTTTGAGGTGGGTTTCCGATATACCTTCAAGGATGACATTGACGGATATCCTTTTCTCGAATACGATCCGGGCAGCAATGTTCAGATCAACCCGAATAATAATGACTGGTACGTCTTTACCGGCGTAACCCTGGTCTTCGCCTTTGGCAGAGAGGGTTGCTACACGGGCAGTTTTTAATATAATGGACTTGAAATCTCAAATAGATCAGAATTGCATTCCCAAACACGTTGCCGTGATTATGGACGGAAACGGCCGTTGGGCCAGCAAACAAGGTCTTAAAAGAGTTTTAGGCCATCAGAAAGGTGTCGAATCCGTTCGTCAGACGGTCGAGGCGGCGGCAGATATCGGAGTGAAGGCCCTTACCCTTTACGCTTTCTCCACAGAGAACTGGAAAAGGCCGCAATATGAAGTGGACACCCTGATGACGCTCCTTGTCAAATCGCTGAAAAACGAGCTGGAAACGCTGCAGAAAAACAACATCCGCCTGCAGGCGATCGGCCGCCTGGAGCAACTTCCCAAAAAAGCGAGAAAACAACTTCTCGAAGTCATTGACCAGACTAAGGACAATGACCACATGATCCTGACGTTGGCCCTTAATTATGGAGCAAAAGAGGAGATTGTGAATGCAGTAAAATGCATTTCTAAAAAAATTGTTAATAATGAATTGAAGGCGGAAGAAATTGATGAAAAAGTTATAAATAATCATTTATATACATTTACTTTGCCCGTCGTTGATTTTTTGATACGAACCAGTGGCGAAAAACGCATAAGCAACTTCCTTCTGTGGCAGATTGCTTATGCTGAACTTTATTTTACAGATGTTTTGTGGCCGGACTTTAGGAAGAAGGATTTCTATGAAGCCATACTCAATTATCAAAGCAGAGAAAGACGATTTGGAAAAACGAGTGAACAAATTGAGAGCAGCAGCAAGTAGACTCAGACACTTCTTCCTGTTTATAGCCTTCCTCTCTGCTGCCTCCTTCTATGCACAAGGGACCGACCCCGACACCGCCTCACCTTCTGACAGCATTCCGACAGCTCAGGTGATCGATTCTGTGGCTCAAACAGCTGTGGACACGATAATTCCGGCGGGTCCGATTGTCCTGGAAAAAAACAAGAAGTACATGATTGGCGGGATTGCGGTGAGTGGCAACGAAACCATTTCCGAACAATCGATACTCATTTTCTCCGGACTTGGTACCGGGCAGAGACTAAAAATCCCGGGAGACAAACTATCATCGGCCATTAAAAAGCTTTGGACCTCCAAACTCTTCAGCAATGTAGACGTCTTTGTGACGAAAATCGACGGTGACGCCGTTTACCTGGAAATCGCCGTAAGGGAACTGGACAAAGTGGGTGACGTTACCATCACCGGGTTGAAAAAGTCAAAAATTGAGGAGATCGAAAAGGAGATCGAATTTCAGAACGGATCGATGCTCACCGAAAATCTCATCAAAACAACAGAGAACTACATCGTTGACAAGTACCGCGAGAAGGGATATCTCAGGACCAAGGTTACGATTACTACCCGCAGAGATACCTCGCAGGCCAATGTTCAGGACGCACTGATCGTCATTGACCGGGGTGATAAAATAGGGATCAAAAACATTCGGTTCCATGGAAACACGGCCCTGAAAGACTCGAAACTGAAAAAGACGATGAAGAAGACCAAAGAAAAGGGTATCACCCGAATCTTTTCTCCTTCGAAATTCGTCGAGGACCTTTACCAGGAGGATCTGGAAAAAGTTGTGGAGGCTTTTCAGGAAAATGGATTTCGTGATGCCCTGGTCGTCAAGGATTCGCTCTCCTGGAATGAAGACAACACCATCAACCTGGACATTTTCCTCAATCAGGGGGAGCGCTATAAATTTGGCGATATTGCATTTCTGGGTAACAGCGTGTTCACTGACGAGCAGCTGATGAGCCTGTTACGCATTGAAAAAGGCGTTACTTACAACGGCAAAGCTCTGAATGAAAGAGTTTATGGTGACGGCTCACCCGAGTCCCAGGATCTTACGAACACCTATCTCGACAATGGATACCTTTTCTCAAGGGTAACAGCTGTGGAGACCAGTGCGGAAAACAACATCATTGACCTGGAAATACGTATTATCGAGGACGAACCGGCCACAATCCGGAAGGTGACCCTCAAAGGGAACGACGTCACCAATGATCATGTTCTTTTCAGAGAAATTCGAACCAAGCCGGGGGATCTCTTCAGCAAGAGCGACATTGTGCGTTCGATTCGTGAGCTTGGCCAATTGGGCTTTATCGATCCTGAAAACATTGTACCTGACGTGCAACCCAATTTTGCCGATAAAACCGCCGATATCGAGTATATCGTTTCAGAAAAGGGGGCTAGCCAAATCGAGCTGCAGGGAGGATACGGCGGTGGAGCCTTCGTCGGTACCCTCGGACTCTCTTTCAACAACTTTTCGATCAAGAATCTCTTCAATTGGTCAGAGTACAAACCGGTTCCTCGCGGAGACGGCCAGAGCATAGCTTTGAGAGCCCAGCTGAGTCGATTCTTTCGAACCTACAGTATTTCATTCTCTGAACCCTGGTGGGGTGGTAAAAAGCCGAAAGGATTCAGCTTTTCGCTTTACAACTCCAGTCAGTTTGGTTTTGACCCGATTGAGAACGACGTGGACAAGGACCAGTTGCTCGATATTCTGGGGGCCTCCGTAGGTTTAAGCCAGAGGTTGAAATGGCCGGATGACTTTTTTACGCTTTCAACATCTTTCAACTATCAACGATTCAAGCTCCAAAACTACACGATAGCGGCATTTGATTTTAGAGATGGGATATCCAACAACTTCAACTTTGCCGTGAACTTCGGAAGGAGCTCAGCCGGACCAAACCCTATTTTCCCATCAGGAGGATCCCAGTTCAACCTCCTGCTCAAGCTGACACCTCCCTACTCGCTGTTGAACAACAGGGATTATTCAAATCTGACAGATGACGAGTTGTACGAATGGATCGAGTTTTACAAGATCGTATTTACGGGAAGGTGGTTCAGTCCGATTGTCGGCAAGCTCGTTTTGATGTCGAATGCGGAACTCGGTTTCCTGGGAGCTTACAATGACGAAATCGGAGCGCCTCCTTTCGAGAGATTCTATGTCGGGGGTGACGGAATGCAACAGGGAAGATTTGATGGAAGAACGATTATCGCTCTTAGGGGATACCCGAACTCAAGTCTCTCATCCCAGACGGGAGGTACCATTTACAACAAGATGGCATTTGAGCTCAGGTATCCGATTACTCTGAAACCATCTGCCTCCATTTATGCACTTACTTTCCTGGAAGCTGGGAATTCCTGGAACGAGTTTAGAGAGTACCGGCCCTTTAACCTGAAAAGATCGGCAGGAGCGGGTATTCGAGTCTTTATGCCTGCCTTTGGATTGCTTGGTGTTGATTTCGGTTATGGGTTCGATAATATACCTGGAACCAACCTGATTTCGGGGTGGCAAACACATTTCATAATTGGTCAGCAATTTTAAGCTACATTTGCTATATTTGCCCCCAATCGAGGATTGGCACGGTTTTTTCTTGAAGAAGAAGAGAATGAGAGTGACGAGCGTATTTTTAATTGTTCTTTTAGGTTTTGGCTTCATGCTCAGCGCACAGAAACCCCAACGGGTGGCCTACATTGACATGAATTACATTCTTGAGAATATTCCGGAATACCAAAATGCACAGTCACAATTGAATTCCAAGGTCAAGAAATGGCAGGAAAAACTGGACGGACTTTCGGCTGAAATAGACCAGTTGAAGACAGACCTCAGCAATGAGAAACCGTTGTTGACCAGTGAGCTGATAAGAGAAAGAGAAGAAGATATTGACATCAAAGAACAGGAACTGAAACGACTCCAGCAGGCCTATTTCGGACCAACAGGGGACCTGTTTCAACTGAGAAAACAACTGGCCACACCCGTTCAGGATCAAGTCTACAATGCGATACAGGCTATCTCGAAGCAAAAAAGATATGACTTCGTATTCGACAGATCGAGTGATTTGATCATGTTGTACAGCAACCCGAAATTTGACATAAGCGAGCTTGTTTTGAATTCCATTGTCAAAAACAGAAAAAGGCAGGCGATTCAGGACATGAAGAACGAGCGAATTGCCAAAGCCGGAGCAGCTGTGCCACCGACCGTGCTGGAAGAAGGAGACGAAGCAGCAGAAGAAGAAGCTGTCGAAGCCGCAACCGGGGACGAGATCGTGACGGATGGAGATGCAGAGGTGGAAGTTCAAAAGACCGAAGAGCAGTTGAAGCTCGAGGAGAGAATCCGAAAAAGAGAGGAGCTCAAGGCTCGAATCAAAGAGCAGCAAGAAGCGAGAGCACGTATGCGGGATTCATTGAAGCAGGTGGCTGAGGAGAAAAGAGCGGCCAAACTCAAGGAAATAGAGGATAGAAAGAAACAAAGAGAACAAGCAATTCAAAATAACAATTAAACAGAGAAGAAAAAAGAACATTATTAATTACAAATTATTAGAAAATGAAATTATTTAGGAATTTATTTGTTGCAATGGCATTGATGTTGGCCTTTAACACGGTTCAGGCTCAGGGAGTGGCACATATTGACAGCGAGCAACTACTCATGGCCATGCCGGAGACGAAAGCCATGGAAGATGAGTTGAAGAAAGTGCAACAGACCTATGCAGATGAATACAATGCACAGGCCACGGCACTTCAAGCCAAGTTGAAAAAATACGACGCTGAAGCTCCTACTCAGACAGATGCAAAAAACGAAGAGCGAAGAGTTGAAGTTGAAGGGTTGAAAAACAAGATCCAAAAATATGCTCAAACGGCAGATCAGGAGATCCAGAAAAAACGTTTTGATCTCCTCAAGCCCATTGTCGAGAAAGCCCAGAAAGCAGTAAGCGACGTCGCTGCTGAAAAGGGAATCAAGTACGTGCTAGATTCCTCTCCTGGAAAAGGCTTGATCGTCTTTGAAGGTGAAGACCTTATGCCTGCCGTAAAGGCCAAATTAGGCATCTAAATCGTCAAAAATTCGTACACCAAAAAAACCGGAAGCTCAGTTGCTTCCGGTTTTTTTATTCTCTGTGCCGGTTATTCCTTGTACCAGCCGGCGTATTTGATGTAGCTGTCTGCAATACGCTCCACTTCTCCCGTGAGAAGTTCAGGATCAATGTCCTTGATTTTCTTCGCAGGCATCCCGGCATAGACCGATCCGGACTCGATAATGGTCCCTTTGGTCACCACGGCACCGGCCGCAATAATGCTATTGCTGTTCACGACGCAATCATCCATCAAAATCGCCCCCATTCCGACGAGCACATTGTCGTGCACTTTGCATCCATGCACCAGTGCGTTATGACCGATCGAGACGTTGTTTCCGATCTCTGTGGGCGACTTTTTGTAGGTGGCGTGAATCACCGCTCCATCCTGCACGTTGACTTTATTCCCCATTCGAATA
>Ga0272441_10003541_pt1 | contig 29564 bp, 54 predicted proteins | sample SSMProp6N_FD_193582 | JGI IMG/M metagenome (GOLD analysis project Ga0272441, IMG submission 193582) | Marine sediment archaeal communities from Little Sippewissett salt marsh, Falmouth, MA, United States - SSM-Prop-6N | ecosystem: Environmental > Aquatic > Marine > Wetlands > Sediment ... | reverse complement strand
TTTCAAGCATTAAATGAACGAAGACAAAAATATAGAGAAGAATTTAAAAAGATGTTTAATCTTAAATCTTAACCGATGGTGATAGGCTAGAAACCGTGTAGCAAGACTGCACACCTGCCACCACCGGTTTTTCTTGGAGAGTGGGATGAATTTAAAGGGTATAAAACTAAATTTCATGGATAAAGCAGGAAGTGGTCTTCAAATAGAAGCTGACTTTAATAAAGGCTTTAATTTTGTAGAGTATGCTAGTGCGCCCAACTCAAAATTACCCGTGTTACAAAATAGTGCTTTAATTGGCTACGAACCATGGGTGCAGTTTCCACCGGAGGAATATAATAAGATTATGACCTCTATTTTTAAAGAAATTGTTAAGTTATGGAATGAAAAATATATTAATTAACCGGCAGTCGGCAACTAAGTGTAATGCAGTTATGGTTAATTAGGAGACAATTATGGGCGACATGGCTGAATATTATCTAGATCGAGGTATTCTTGAAGAACTGCAAGATCCAGACAGCAACGTAATAATACGTTCTGATCGGCGTTCTTCTAAGAAACTTAAATGTCAGAAATGTGGTAAAGCTAATCTTCGCTGGAAAAAAGGTACCTCTGGCAAATGGTGGTTAATAGAGAAAGACGGCGCCTGGCATAAGTGTGAGGAAAAGAAAGTGAAACATAAACAATCAGAAGCTGTAATTCTGCATCTTGAGATCACTAACTGTATGGAATGTCCATATAATTATTATTCTGAATATACCGACATTGGACCTTCATTCGGATGCGATTGGTATTGCGCTAAGATGGAAGACAGTGCTAAACATGCACGAAATATAGAGCATTCTATCAGAAAAGGATGTCCTTTAAGGAAAAAGAAATGATAAGCAAACTTCTCCGATCTATGAACGAAGAAAGAATGATTAAAAAGTTTAATTGCATTTGTTGCGGCAGTGATTGTGCCAGGATAATTAAAGATTATAACCTGCCAGGCTGGCATCTTGTCTGCCCTGAGTGTAACACAGTAGATTATGATTATATTGAAAAGCATAATCTTAAAGGTTTGGATTTAAATCACGATATAGCTCTAGAAAGAAAGGCAAGTCATGAATAAACTTTTAATCTGTAAAGATAAAACAGACAATTGCCGTCTTTGTCCTCATTTAAAACCTCATAAGAAGCTTTTATTCTGTAATAACAATGTATGTCAACTTAAAGGAATAAAAACACATTGTAAACCAATGGAGAATAATATGAACAGACTAGAACAAGTTAAGATTCTCGAAGATCTAATGAAGAAAAAGCTCCTTCAAGAGTATTCTTTCGACTCCAATGGAGATGGCGAAGTAACACTTAATGGCGATATTGATAAAGGTGACTCAGAATTCTGGGAGTTCATTGATCATGATTATTACTTTGATTCAGACAATGTATCTTGTCTTGAAAAGAAAATCAATGATGATATCAAAGATGCTTGGATGAAATTGAAACAGCATCGAATCGAAGAAGAGGAGACAGAAGAAAAGAATCACGCCGCCGGCGAAGATCTCTCTCGTATTGCTGTTCTTGCTAAAGAAAACTGGCGTCTAAAACAAAAGCTTGCTTCTTTAACTATGACATGTCCAGAATGCAAAGGTATAGGAGGCGGCCATATTGGAAGCCATAAAACAACATGCCATGTATGCCGTGGCAAAGGAATCGTTCTAAAGTAAAGGAAAGCTTATGAAAATCATCAAAGGCGATCTCATCCACTTCGCAGAACAAGGTGTTTTCGATCTTATCGTTCACGGCTCTAACTGCTTCTGCAAGATGGGCGCTGGCATAGCCAAGTCTATCAAGCAGCACTTTCCTGATGCTTATGAAGCAGATCTGACGACTAAGAAAGGCGACAAGCGTAAGCTTGGCACCTGGACTATTGGTCATATAGATCTAGATTCAGGCGACGAACTCCTTGTTATGAACGGCTATACACAGTATGATTATCGAGGTAAAGGTCCTCATGCTGATTACAACGCAATCAAGTCTGTATTCAATGGCATCAAAGTATTCTATCCATGTCTAAAGATTGGATATCCGAAGATAGGCGCCGGCCTGGCTGGTGGCGATTGGTCTAGAATCTCTAAGATCATAGACGAACAGCTAGAAGGAATGGATCACACTTTAGTGGAGTTTAAGAAATGAATGATAATCCATATTATACAATAACTCAATTGAAGAAAGAACTTGAAGAAGTTAAGATAGATAGAATGATGCTGCGCCTCGGCCTTCTATCTTCAATGATAACCAACCTAGTTCTTCTTTTTGCATTGTTATCAAAAGGATAAAATATGAATAACGAAGAAACCAAAGATCTCGAAATAGAAGAAGACGAACAGCTAGAAGGAATGGATCATACATTAGTGGAGTTTAAGAAATGTAACGCGGTTATGGTTAATTAAGTAAAGGAATAGTCATGATAACCTTAGAAGAAAAAGCAGAAGCGGCCGTAAAAGCGGTTTGTGAAGAGCATGGGCACAAGTTTGTTCCAATTTACATAAAAGAAAGTTTTATGCCCCGAGGGTTTGATATGAATCTTATCGCTAACATAGGAGTTAACCGAGATCAATTAAGAACGGAAAGAGAAGTCTACGATGGTGCACTGTGTGAGCGATGTGGTAAAAGGATTAAGGAGTAATCATACATTAGTGGAGTTTAAGAAATGAAAGTAATAATGGAATCAGACGATAGAGGCCACATGTTAACTACTGTTGAAGTCAGCGTTGGAAAACGCACCAGCATAGAAGCAGGCTGGACTAAAGATGGTATGACTGGCGCTATATGTGACGTGGTTCTTCGCTGTGAAACAATAAATGGAGACCAAGTAAGAATAAATGTCCCAGTTTCTTTAGTTCCTCTACTAATAAAACAGATAGAACAGGCAGCAAAAGGCAAATCAGCTTAAAGGAGTTTAAGAATGGAAGATAAATATTTTATAATCAGCTGTAATGAAGACGGCGAAATATCCGTCCGTGAATGGAATAAAAGAAAACTGCAGGAAAACCTGGACGAAGGTGAATGGTTCGAAGGACAGAACTTTCCTGCCCCATCAATTCCTTTCTGTACAGATCCGCAGTCCTGGGGTAATGACGTCATGCTTATTAAAGGTAGACGAATTCAACCACAGCCTAAAGAAAAGGTTATAGAATATGAAGTAGAATAAGGAGTATTATATGATTATCAATAACATAGGCAAACCGCCTCCGTGTATTATTAGGCCAGACGAATCGGACCGTATGCCATACTGGCTGGAGAGACGTCTTGAACAGTGGTATATACAGAAAGCAAGAGGGGGTAGATGCGATAAACTGGAGATACCTCGAGATCCTACTACCATACTGAAAATGGCCTTAAATAAGTTCGGACTCAACAATGTCTTCGATCATGCTCGCTGTGTCGAACTTGATGCTAAAGAATTAGACGGAGATGCACGGCATCTCGGTTATGTTCTTCAACCTTATATCAGAATGCTTGATCTTACTCCACAATTACAATCATTTGAGTTAGATACAGAAATTCTCACTTATCTCTCAGATCAAAGCCATTACAATAGACAATGCTGTACTATTCTCTTTTATCAGCTACTGGATTCCCAGAAACACGTAATGAGAATCCCTGGCAGTTGTGGAGAAACTGTTCGACTCGAAAGCAAATATTAAAGGAAAGAAAATGGCCAAACTTAAAACTTCAGAATTAAGTGTTCGAATCCCGTTTAAGCTGGGACAGATTCTTGGAGAAGCTTCTAAAAAGTTTAATTCAAGAAAGAAAGATGCGGAAGCTTTGCAAAAGCTTGAAGATCAACTTGAAAAACTGACAAAAAATGCCGAGACCCTTAACTCTAACTCCGACGAAACTCTTGAGGTTAAGCTGACAACTCTTGAACATCTACTTGAAATGCGTCTTAAAGTTCAAGAAGAAATCGTAGAAATCCTTAAAAAGGAAATTTAGAAGATATCTTAATGAAAACTGAGATAGAGTCTGAATCCAGGGGGCTAAAATATGCATACAACAAAAGATGGCAAAAAGATAAAGATCTCAGACATGTCTGATAATCATCTAATTAATACTATTAATCTACTAAAAAGAAAAGCCCAAAAAGGAATTATAATAAGAAGTGGTGGCGGATCAACACCAGATGATATGTGGTATGATGAAGAAGAACTTTTTGGGGAAAGAGCACTTAGAGCTTTAAAGTATCCTCTTTATAAAAAAGAAGCTAAAAAGCGAAGATTAATTTAACCGGCAGTCGGCAATGAAAGGAGAGTGGGATGTTAAGAGAAAAGGGAAGATGTGACAGATGTGATGATATTGAAGTGTTACACCCTACTTATCTTGATGGTGGTCATCTAGGCAATCTATGCAAGCGGTGTAGTAATGAATGGCAACATATTATTGTGGAAGAGCAGGATAAAATCATTAAACTATTTAAGGAATGGTTAAAGAGCGAGTAGGTTTTTAATAATTCCACCGGCAGCCGGCAAAGGAGACAAAATGAAACAAATTAGCATCGGAAAAGAAAAAGCAATTGAATTAAGCAAAAGCGGTTATTGGAAGGATATGAGTTTTAAAGAGCGTGCAATATGGCAGATGACCGTTAAAGAATTGGCGATGCCGTTTAACGTGTTTCACGAAGCAGTTGAGAAAACTCTTGGAAGGCCGGTTTTTACGCATGAATTTGGCAGTCGTGGCTCCAAGGGTATTTGGGATGAATTGATGGGGTATAAAGAAGCCCCGACAATGGATGAAATAATAAATATGATTCCTGAAGAAAAAAGGATAATTTTAGTTTAACCGGCAGTCGGAGGAGAGAGGATAATTATGCGTTATGACTATAAAGACTGGATTGTAAATACTCTTATTGCTATCTTATTTCTATTCTTCGGATATTTAGCAATATACAGTGTAATTCTACGATTTAAACATCCGAAATGGACAGAAACAGAGATATTTCTTAAAACCGTTGGGGTCGAAGTAATAGAATAATCCCAGAAAGGAATACAGAGCCATGAAAGACAAAAATAAAGAAAGTAAGGAAAAGGATCGTCTCAAAGCTATTTTGCCTTTTCTTGGGGCCGTAATTGCCCTTGTAGTTGTTCTCTTCTTTATTAAAGGCGTAAAGTTTATCGCAGCATTACACCCTTTTGCCATATTAGTTATCATAGTGTCAATAATTGTAATTTATAGGAATAGTCATGCCAGATCAGAATAACACAAATCAAGAACACTTTACAAGTTCTAGTGCAAGACATGCTTTTAATCGTGTTGACGAATTAAGAAGCATAACTCATAGTCTTATTAACGAAGCAAGAGGAGAAATGAAAATGCAAGAACATCCAGGAATAATCTTAGACGTAGACTATGCACCTAATAATTCACTATACGTAAAGTGGATATGTGGCAAAGCCGGGTGTGATTATGAAAACACGGTTGAAGCTACAGAATTTCCACTTGTTTGTAAACTCTGTGGTAATAAAGTAGATTGGGATAAATTCTTCATGATGACAAATGCAACTCAGGGTATATGGCATAGAGTTAGCGACCACATTAATACGGTCGGAGTTACATTCGAAAATGAAGAAGGTAATAAAGAAACAAACCGTCAGGTTCTTATCCATAAACTATCAAAAGAAGCTATTCTTGTACTCCTACCAGAACCAGACAATCCTTATGATAAAAACGCTGTAGCAATTTATCATAAAGCGGATAGACTGGGATTCATGCCAAAGGATTATTTTGCTACTCATGATCTTGATCCAAATAAAACATTTATTACAAAATGGAGTAAAGTTGGAGGAGGAGAAACGACAAACTATGGCCTTCTCTTAACGATAAGCACACTTCGATCAGTATAAGCTTTACGGATAGAAGCTATATTTTGACTATCTGTAAAGATAAAAAATCATATATAATATGATTCTAAAGAGTATCTATAGAGTATTATCTAAAGAGTACTCTAAGGAGTACTATTCTAAGAAGAGTTCTAAAGAGAACGAAAAGATCGAATTCAGCAAAAAAGAACGACTTGTCAGTCGTAAATTTCACACTATAATGCAGGACATAGGGAGCAATTGATACCGGAGCAAAATCATGACCTGTGTTTGTGCATTTTCAGAAAAAATAGGTCCAAAGCGTATCATCCATATGATAGGAGATTCATGCGGATCTGCCGATCAGGACAGAGTACGGCGAGCTGATACTAAGGTATTCTTTCAAAAACAGAATAATATGATCATGGGTTATTCCGGTTCCTATCGAATAGGCCAGATCGCTAGATTTGATATCGAAAAAATCAATCATAGACCAAAAGGTATTTCACTTCTAGAATGGATGTGCGGTGAATTCGTCACCGCTCTACGAGCCGCGCTCATTTCTAATGGAATTGAAGGTAAAGAAATGGACGGTTCCCTTATGGTCGGAGTTGATGGTAAGATATTTACTATAGACCAAGATTTCCATGTAGGACAGAACCTCTATCCGTATGCAGCTACCGGAGCAGCCGAGTCCTATGCCTATGGAGCAATGAAAGCTATGAATGAGGCCGGTCATTCACCAAAAGAATGCCTTGAAGCAGCCATGGCAGCAGCAGAAGAATTCTGCGGAGCAGTTATGAAACCCTTCACATATCTCCGAAAAAGTTATTGACATTCCATATCGTTGCATATAATGTAAAGAATGGAGTGCAAAACATGTGGAGTCAATAAAGATTCGCCTTTATATAAAAAGGCTTTAAGTTTCCTCATCGCTGTTTTTTCCAAAAGAGATCGAGAATTAGGTGAAGAGAGACTCAAGAGATGTCTGTCATGGAATTCTTTTCCCTGGGAAGATAAAACTCTTCCATGCGAACATCTCGTAGAGAAAGGAACGAGGTTATTCTGCAATGAATGCGGATGCCCTCAATCCGGCTTTCTATCCTATTTCTCAGAACTTTCAAGAAAGACAAAGATGTCGAAAGCCACTTGTCCGTTAGACAGGTGGGATTTTTAATTACTATCTATTTTATTTTCAGAGGAGAGACAATGTATCTCAACAAAATCATCGTTTTTGGGCGCCTTGTAGAAGATGCCAAAACCCGCAATGGCAACAATGGTGCTATTACCAATGCTCGCATCGCTTTTTCCCCCAGTCGTAAGCCTCAACAAGATGTCAGTCAGTTCATCAACGTGACAGCATTCGGCAAGACCGCTGAAATCCTTGCCAAATTCGGCAAGAAAGGCGAAGGCTTTGTCTTCGAAGGGTCTTTGACCCAAGATACCTGGAAAGATAAAAATACCGGTGAAGACCGGAAAGCTTTTGGCATTAATGTCAATAGCGTTATCTTTCCTGGAAGAAACAACAGCGAAGGCAATACCCGGCAATCCACACCTCAAGACGAACCCTTCTAATTATCTGGAGGGATCCAATGAAATCTGCTTTAAGGATCCTATTCTGGGACATGTCTAAGCTTTGTATAATAGAATGTCTCAGCGAAAGTCCGTGGACTGTATCAGAGCTCCTGATTCATGAAAAAACACCACGAAATGGTAACAATATATGGATCTCGAAGCAACTTGGTTTCAACATTAAGACTTTTGAGTCTTTTTTAGACATGTTTAAGCATGCAGAATTGATTGTTATACCCGATGATGTAAAATCACCTGTGGGTAGTGATAGTAAAGTTTATAGACATATTTCTAGAGGAATAAAGAATGGTCAGGATCTACTCAGATGGGAGCTGCTTAGGGAATCCAGGGCTGACTGGTGCAGCGTGGATTATTATCTACGATGATGGAGTTGTAGAAAAAGGATCCGCCCATCTGGGCAGAGCAACCAACAATGTCGGCGAACTTACTGCAGCAATAGAAGGAATGAAACATGTACAACCTAAATCTGAAGTAGTTATTATTTCAGATTCCAGGTATGTACTGGATTTCCTGAAAGATAATCCGAATAAGGCTAGAGCTAATAAAGAATTAGTGAAAGTCCTAAAGCAAGAAGCTCGAAAGTTTTCTTATTTAGAAACAAGATGGGTTAAAGGTCATAGCGGAGATGTCTACAACGAAGAAGTAGACAAAATGTCCCGCGAAGCTGCTGAAAATCCAGGCCGCAAAACAAATACGGTAGAAACTCAAAGAAACCTGGAAACAAATAACTATCAAAGAGCAGAAATGCTTGAAAAAGCCATCAAATATATGATGGGAATGTCAGACAGAGAGTTTGCCGACAAGATGGCACTTTTATTTGCTATCGATGTTCGTCATAATTCTAAAGAAAACGTTTTTGAAGTATCTGGAAAGTTAACTTGAATCTGATTCGTAAGGTGTTAAAATATTAGAGTTACAACACTTTACAAGGAGTAAATAAATGTCAGATGCTAAACTCTCAACTAAGAAGAGAAAAAGTTTACCAGGCTCATCCTTTTGCGGACCAGGTCGTTCTTTCCCCGTACCTGATTGTGCTCACGTCACCGCCGCTCTTCGTCTATTGAACAGAGCCAAGGTCTCCAGTTCAACTAAAGCAAAGATTCGTGCTTGTGTTATGAGAAAATCTCGAAGCATGAACTGCAAGACAACTCAGAAGAAAAAAGATTCTAAAATCCTTACTGCTGAAGAACAAGAAGCTCTAGAAGCAGAAAATTTGATCTTATCTGATAGTTTTGCGGATACTCGTGAATTCGTAGAATGGCTCGAAGGAGACTATATGTCAAGAGACGATGATCTTACCGAAAGAGATTCACTCAAAGAAAGTGCTGCCAAACTTCTAGCTACACTAAGGTCAGAAAGAAAAGGTGAAGATGACGAATACGAAAAATACATGGTAAGAAGTATCTCATCTATTCTCGACTCGTTACTAGACGAGTTTGATGCGCGCGGCCAGGGTCAGGGCCAGGGAGGTCCTCGACAAGGCAACGGTGGCGCAAGTAAATGCGTCTGTCCAAAATGTGGAGCTACAATAGCTCATAACAAGGGGACGCCATGTAATGAAACTAAATGTCCAAAATGTGGCACTCCAATGACCGGATCGCAAAATTAAATGATAATCTGTGGAATAGATCCTGCCGTTAGAAATATCGGCTTAGTAATTGGGGAAGTTGCTAAACTGGGAGATAAACCACAGATTCTCTTTGCAGAAACCTATCGCACAAAGACTCAAGAAAAGAGGAGCTCGACCTTCTACGAGGGAGAGTATGATGTCTTGTGCGCCCACCATCTTACTGGATGTATACTCCAGGCGTTTAATCAATGGAAACCTGAATTTATAGCCGTAGAAGTTGGCTTTGGCTCAAGATCAAGAGCGGCAGCTAATGGACTCGGTGTAGCTAAAGGTCTCATTGGTGCGTTGATGGCATTTTATCCCACTACCTATGCAATAGTCGAGCCAGAGGAGGCCAAAGCAGTTGTTGTAAAAGGCGCTGACAAAACGATTATTCAAGCATGGGTTAAGGAAAACTTCCAATTTCCATGGAATGGCAAAAAGTGTGAATTCGAACATCAAGCTGATGCCGTGGCGATACTTATTGGAGGAATGAGAAAATATTTAATGGAGCAGAAAAATGCCTTATCCAAACCCCTTCGGCGAACAAAGCCTGAAAAAAAGACAAGAAAGAAACGAAGAAAGCGACCCCCAGCCCGCAAGCGAAGAAAGGCCACAGGACACAAGTAAAGTTGTGTTCGATGAAGACGGTAAACCAAAATTCTACAGAGATGGTAAACCAGGCGATGCCCGACGTGTTTGTCAAATAATGCGAAGAACAACCGGTAATGGCAAGCCCTATCTTCGTGTCAACATCTATAATGAAAAAACAGGAGAGTTTAAGTTCTGCATTCACTGCTGGGAATGTTTAGAGAACTATAAAGCAGCGCTTACCAGGCAAAAAATCAAGGACGTTCCTGATTTCGAAGGAAAGCGTAAAGACATAACAAGTAACCAGCAAAATAACTAAGAGGAGAGTGCACATGACCCCTACCGAAAAACTTCAGGAAAGGCTCAAAGAGCTGAAGATGCCTGCAGAGAAATTCTCTGAATGGCTTCCACTGAATGACGATCTTGCCATTTGGCAGGAAAGAGAAGGATTGTTCAAGTTGTACAGTATGGACGGTTTCCATGAAATCTGTAAGTTTGAGAAGAAAGACGGCCAGATCATCATCGACGCAATGGCGCGCAATATTCGATCTGCAAGAGACTTTCCCAAACTTACAAATGAACATGAGTTCATATTGTCAATTGAGGACGATTACCTTACGTTCGACATTCCCAAGATCCAGGATCTTCTTACAGAGAAATTCGAATCATCTGAATCTACAATCGGCTACTTGTCAGTTCCTGAAAAGGAAGTTCTTCAGATTTTCAAATGTTCTGTAAGCGATTTTGTCTCAACAGAGCTTAGTGATTTCGAAGAAGTCAAAATCATGAACCAGATTAATCCTCTTGAGCAGGATGAAAATCGCCGACACTTCTTTCTTGTAAGTAAAGAAGTTGCCGAAGAATTAAGGGAAGACCAATGAATATTATAAGTTCTCTTAAGATTGCGCACGAACAGGCCAAAACTTTGAAAGATTCATACTACCAGTTGAAAATTCAAAAGGCCTTAGCTGGGCTCGATGCCAACTATGGAGAACTTATAATTCAAGGAATTCACGAGCAGGCAATAAGGCTCGGTTGGACGGAAGAAGAACTAACTGGATCGGGGATACTTCCGTCTGACCGTTCTTTATTACAAGGCCTGAACAGCGGTGACAAAATAGTCCTGGTAGAGGAAGAAGTAATTGCTGTCCAGAGAATATCTGGACAAATTCATATTAGAAAGAAGAAACCATGGCAGAAATTGTCATCACATGTCGAGAAGAAGATAGAGAATCTGTCAAAAAGCTTGCAGGAGAAATCCTCGGAAACTTCCTGATTAATACAGATCCAAGTAAAGCAGATCTGCATATTATCTTTACAGACAAACAAGATATAACAGTCGTAGACAACAAACTCACCATATCCATACCATTTTCAGAGTATCCTCTAAAAAAGACACTTCAAACTTCAGTAAGAAATGCTATGAAAATTGGAGCCGCATGGATATATGGTAAAAAATCAATTGGAGAACAAATATGAACGATATACCAGATGGTATTGATATTAGCCTTGCCAGACATGCAGGACTGCTTGAAGATGGCGCTCAAGACAAGTTACGTGAGCTTGGCATCACCGTAATTGGTGCTGGCGCCATTGGTAGCTGGCTAATGCCGGCTTTAGCTAAGATTGGTTGTGAAAACGTCAAATTCATAGACTTTGATACTGTCGAAGAAGTCAATATAGCAAATCAGTTATACGGGCACTTTCTTATTAACAAGAAAAAGATAGAAGCTTTAAAACTTATTGATGATGCTCAATATCTTACAAAGTTTGAATACATTGACGATGAAGTTACAGAAGAAAATGCCGATAGCTATATGAATGAAATCATGATTGCAGCCGTTGATTCTATTGCTGTAAGAAAGATAATCTGGGAAGCCTGTCAAGAAAGAGAAGATACTAAATTATATCTGGATTGCCGGATAGGAAGATATAACGCACAAGGATATAGTGTCAGGCCGCACGAAGATCTCGAAGTCGACTATTTTGATGAACATTATATGTTCCCTGCAACTGAAGCAGCAGAGATACCTTGTACAGAAAAGACGATTATCTTTCCTTGCATGTGGTGCGCAGCATTCTTAACTAGTGAAGTAGTTTCATATGCGAATAATCGCATAGCAAATGGTATTTTCCGCATGGAATATGAATGGAAAACCCATCGAACAATCAGGAATACCCGTCAACAAATAATGGAACTCCAAATGGGAGCTTAAGATGTACCATTTCATTACCTCAAGAGATAGAATACTCAGTCAAATCGGAGGCAGTCAGATGCTCATTTCGAGACGGACACTGCCCCACGAGCTTCTGATTCTAGATCATGATATTCTAACATTGCGCATGATTGGAACTATGCAACCACTCTATCACCAAGATAACGACGGTAAAGTAAGATCAGTAAGAATTGCACATAATTTTCATATCATGAACAGAATCGAATTACAATCAACACCCATAGAAATATTTATGTTTGGATCAGGAACATTTAATCGCAATGAACAATTAATTGCTATATTTAAAGGATATAACCATACCTACATATTAATAGGTACAATGTCTCGTTCTAATATCCTGAGATTAGCATATAATCCTAATGAAATAAAAATCTACTCAGAGTATAAATGTCCAGAGTGTAAAGAAAAATGTTCCACAATAGGATATGAATGTAAATTTTGTGGAAACAGTACAATCGAAAGTAAAATAAACAAATATTCCCGCTTTATAATAAAACCAGTTAAGCTGAAAGATTTCATAGCTCCTATGTTATACTCATATATATACCAGATGCAGGAAATGGCTGGTCTAGACGAAAGAATGGGGGTAAAACTATGATTAAAACAGTACTCGAAATACCAGGAATTAAAGAGAAAATTATACCGCTTATAAATTTCTCTGCTATACAGCAGAATCTTAGAGATCTGGAACTAACGAGTAACAATCTGTCAATAAACGAATATTTGTTTAGGATAAAAGAGATTACAGTCGATGGGTTTACTCTTGTTCTTACAAAGAAACCAAGAATTCTTAAAGAATCTATACAGGAATGGATAGACTCAAAAAGATTCCCGGGACAAAAGGAAATGATAATAAAAAGCCATCTATTTACTAGTTGGACACAACTTATCCATAAAGCAACATGGAATACAAATGGTACTACTGCAAGAAAGTATTCCAGAAATGATAAAGTTTTATGGAGAAATGTCTCAGAAGGCTTTCGCGAAAGAGTTCATCGAAATACCATGAGAGCAGTTATGGAAATTCTCTTACTGGGTTTATTCGAATGTCCAATGCCATGTCCTAACTGCAAAGATGGAAGAATCTCTAATGTATGGCATCGATATCATTATGGTTCTAATGCATACACGACTGACCCTGCCGAACCAACAATATGTCCTTATTGCGGTTTTAGAGAATTAAACGGAGATTACCGCGATAGAATATTCACAGGAATTATAGAGGCTATAATAAAAAATATTAACATAATAACTGGTGAGGAAACACCAGTAAATGAGGAACAAGAAATAGTGTTAAACTCTATATCAATTGAACTCTAGCGATGTAGACTTAGTTTACGTAAAACTTAAACAAGGAATTATTCTTAAACGACTCTCAGCGGCGAGCTGGTTTCGCCGCTTCCCGTCGTTTAAGGATACAGATCCTGGGTAAGAGCTGATCTCTTAGTGAGGAGTCCCATCTCCTGATTCTGAAGGACATCTGAGAAAGGATCTAAGGAACTAGAGAATACGACGGCACTAAAACTAGCCATCACAAGTTCCGGTTCCGCTAATGTGGCCGTCCACATTTGCGGCGTACATCGCTGAGTTTTTTACGAGGAAATACCATGTATTCATTTGTCGGAACAATATCACGATATGGACAAATTGAGAGAGGAGATCTGTATCCTACAGAACTTCCGACTTGTCCTAACTGCAAAGATAAGTATTTTTATCTCTGCGAACGGTGTGGTTGGATGGATGAGAAAAAATGGTATCTCAGCTATTTTAATAAAAAGCACTATTTCCATGTAAAGGAATTTACAGGACCAGAATCTCAGGTTAATGAAAAAGCACGTAAATATTTACTTGCAAATATCGGAAAAATACCTAGAATATGGTCTTTGTTGCCAGGACGTTCTGTTCTACAAAGCAGCTAGACATAAACCCGCTGGTGGGATTGTCAAGTTAGCTCTGCAAGTAACAAAGCTACTGGATTGTTTATTAACCCTTAGAGGAGAGAAATGACATGTCAACTCCCTTCATCAATTTCAGCGTAGGCACGCTCGATGACAACGAAAACGTTGTTTCCGATGTTATCGGTGCTGGCGCTACTTTGCAGGAGGCTCTCGACAAGTGCGATTTCGATTACTCTGAAAGTAATACTTTCACGGTAAACGACGTCAGCATGAAGCTCGGGGACACGCTTCCTGACGATGGTGGCATGGTCTATATCGTAGTCGGTGAAAAAACCGACAACGGTTAGTCCAAAGTAATCTACCAATCTTCAATCTTCTAAAAGTCGCAAAGACTTTATCTATCGAATTCGCCCCGCGCAGACTGCGTGAGTTCAGGTAACGGCGGGGCTTTTTCCTTCCTTCTCTTGGAGCAAAATTAATGAAAAATGACACTAGCTACAATGTCTCTAATAATATTCTTCGATCGTCTATCCGATATCGAGAAATGCTATGGAAGAAAGAAATTGTTTTCACAGAGACACATCAAGACCCAAATAGTGAATCAATAGAAATCATTCTACATCACCGTCGCAACGAAAGCCCTAATTTACAACTTGGATTTATTCCTAAAATAGATGGTGATAGCATTATCTTCAGTCCGACAGTAAGTTTACTTAAAATAGGAACAGGAGATATCGCTACTAATATAATAAATCATATGGAATATATCAATATCTACAAAGAGCATTTAGAAAAAGGTCGCGTAAATAGTCTTGAACAGTTACAGGGAAAGACTAAAACCGAAGCCGAAGAATTACTCTTTAAAAGAATGATGAGTTCTCTTGAAACAGACATTATGGCAGCTAAAGACTCTAAGTTCCTGAAACTGGCAGAAAAACAGGTTATTCAGGAAAGATTAGGTCAGATTGATAATGAAATTGCCGCAATCATAAATAAAGAGAAAAGCCTTAAAGAAGCTCAGAGCAATGCCAAAAAAGATGAAATTATTGAACAAGCAGTAAAAAGTATTGAAGAATTAACAACAAGAAATATCTATGCAGAAATCAACTTTACAATGCAGGGCATTGAAGCTATTACCAGACCAGTGATGCTAACCGTTGATTATAGCATTGAACGAGCTTGGAATAGAACACAAGGCCATTCTGAAATACTCAACGTTAAAAAAGGCGACACTGCATATTATTGCATTGGTGTATTTAAAATAACTATCCCATGGCGCGGTCATGGTATAAGTGTTGTACCAGTCTGGAGAAACAAAGATACATTAGCATTCCAGAGAGGAGGACATCGAGACGGTCATCCGCATGTTAGTGGAGGAAATCCATGTCTTGGCGCCAAAGGCGGAAAGAAAATAGACAAATTTATGAAAGAAGGCAACATTAAAGGCGCTTTAATGCATATGTACAATTTCATTCATGACTATAATCCACATGATCCTTATGGTCATACTCCAGAAAATTTATGTAAACCCTATTTATCTGCGAAGGAGGCACTTGAAAATGCCATGGCTAAGCAATGCAGAAAAACTGATAAGGAGGAAATATCCGATGACTCAGAAGAACAATCAATCGAATTCTAAAGTGATAAATGGAGCTATGCAGGAAGACGCCCCCGCCCTACCGGATAATTTCATTCTAAAATGTGAACGAAGTATCTATGAAAAAATGCAGGGCTGGACTGATGCGTGCAGTTTGGAAGCCGGCGGAATGATGGCAGTCAAACTTGTAGGAAAAGGTGTCTTTGAGGTTGTTGACGCATATATTGATCGTCAAATAGCAAGCTCAGCACATCTCGAGATCGAACCGAAAGCATTAAATACCAGGAAATCTAAGCTGCTTCGTGCCTGGGGCGACTGTAAGGCGGAACGAGACAACGCAGCTGCTGCCGGAGAATTCGAGAAATTCATAGAATTGGATAAACAATTGACAAAACGCAAGGATGACCTGAAATTACTCAGGGGAGAATGGCATAGTCATGTCGATATGAATTGCTTCCTGAGTGGAACAGATATCGCATGCGCGCTTCGTCTCTGCAGAAATGATCCCTATATAATTATGCTTGTTTTAAATAAGCATAAGAAATATTATCTCGAAGCATATGTAAGATCACCGTTTCCTTGTCGGATTAAGGGTAAACTCGAAATCACAAATAAGAAACTTGCTCCTGCACCATTAGAAATTCAGGAACCGGGCTTAACGCCAGAACAAGTGGCTGTTTTACCAGAAATAGAAGCTAAATTTGGCAAAGATGCAAAAGAAGCATTTCGAGATCTGATTCTTAAAGACATGCAAGAAGATTACGAACATGCCAAATGGGAAGCAGAACAGCTTCGCTGGAAGGATATTAAAGACCAATGCAAAAAAGATATTGAAGAAATGGTCTTTAAAGAATATGATTATGAGATCAACGAAGAATCCGGCGAAATTGTAAAGAAAGAATTTCCAAGTACTTACCTTGGAAATTATGATAACCAAAGAGACCTGTACGACGCATTTGGCCAGGGCTATAATCGGCATCATACAGGGATATGGAACGACAAATGGTCGGATGAAACCAATACGACAACTGAAGACAGAGAGTCTAGAATTTTCAATACTGAAGCATTAAAGAAGATAATCGGTTAGGGAGAATGCAATGATAAAAATCCTCGGAACACCAGTTAATGCAGACAAAGATACCCCAATAAATCCTCGTATGTTTAATGATGGAGTAAGGCTTGATTCTTTAATAAGTGAAGCTGCAGCCACTGCTTTGTCTCTTGAAAGATATCAGACCTTGATATTAAGTTCTGCAGACAGTATGATTCATACTCAGATGCTGAAAGAAAGAGCACTGGAAGAGCTTAATGAGTATTTACCAACTGAAAAACTTGAAAACATGGAAATCGAGGACTTTCAGTCTGTATTTAAACACTATCTGAAAATTCATGAAGGTATCCTGTCTAAGATAAAAGGAGAGCTGGCAAGTCTCTCAGTCGTTTCTGGAGTGATTCACGGCGTAAATATGAAATTTAATGAGGTCCAGGCCATCCTTCAGGAAAAAGCACGTGAGAGGGCTAGAATCTTCGCTAGAAAGATTCTTTATTATGTATTCAATAAAATTGACGATACACACAAAACACATAACAGTCTCATAGGAACGATGTCAGAAGAGAACTGGTTTAATAACTATAGCTCAGTTGTAAAAGCAAATGACTATGTAGAAGGAATTAGAAGAGATCTACCGCTATGCCAGATTCAAAGTGATATATATAAAGTTACAGATAGTAAACTAAAGAAAGAAGGAGAGTTCCTGGCAGTAACAGCGTTGACCACCATAGCGCATGAGATATGGAGCAAAATAGTAGATAACAATGGTCATATACCGTTGTCAACATCAACTGGACGCAATTTAGGAGAGCGTATAGTTAATTATGTCGTTAGCAGAGTAACTCGATATATAACCGGGAATCCTCAATTTATTGACGATTTGAGAGCGAATTACGGGATCACGTGCTTGAACATAAATAATAATGCACAGGGCCTAGGTCTTATAAAGATCATAAAAAGAGTAAATACAAAAGAAGAAGCCGCAGAATATGGTATAAAAAGCATAAATCTCATAAATGAAATTATCAACAACTCTGTTTTACAGAGTGATAATATAAATGATCTTTGGCAAGTTACTCCATTCTATGAAGAAAACCAGGAAGAAATTGACAATGCATGGGAGTCTAGAAATGATAATACTGATGGCGGGGAACGTAGTTCTGAATGATGGTAATCTTGCCATTATTAATACAGGAGTAGGAGAAGATGCGTGCTATATCCCGATCAAGATGAAAAGACCAAGGATTGGACATCTCATAGGATCTTTCAATTTCAGTCCAGGAAGATTTACAATATTCGAGGAGAAAGAATCTTTCGATATGAAAACAGATCCGTTTGCATTTCTTCTAATTCCTAAAGATGAATACCAAGTCTTTAACAATCTAAAAATAGAAGTTGATAATTGTGTAATTCCAATTAAATATTACAACAAACTTGAAGGGGATATCACCGGAACAATCAAGGATCTCTGGCCAGTGAGCAAAGAGCGAACAACATACTATCCTCACATTGTAAAGCTAAGATAATGTGGTATAGATTAACTGTAAGAGCAGATATTGTAGATATAAAAAAATATCTGGAAGCATTCCCTGATTTAGAGGGAAATGCGGACGTTATCTGGTCCAGAAAAGAACGTGAAATCATCCTTTCAAAATGGGGACATAACCATAGATTCTATAAAAAAGCACTTGCAATTATCAACAAAGTTTGTAACATTAAACTACTTGGTTCAGCCAAGTATCATCTCATAATAAGATGGGATAACGATGCTGATATCTATCTAAAGTGGAGGAGCTTGGGAGAAATAGATATCGACCTCATCAGTTATCATCATGCGGAGCAGGAACTGTCTATAATATTGAAAGAATTGCAATGAATCGTACAGAACTATCGGCAATAAATGTCGCCGATCTAAGCTTGGCGTCTGTTAACAATTTAGACTATGGCCGACAGAAGATCGAACGTATTATCCGTAAATATGTAGCCAAAAGTGGTGAACACAGCCCTCTCTGGGATCTCCCGGATGAAATCTCTAAGGATATAGGAGAAATCTCGGTTTGGATAATGTATATGGCGCCAAGAATAGGATACCTTGAAGGTCTTGTTAGTGTAGCAGAAGAACAGAAGAAATTAGCTAGAGCTAAAGCATCTTTAGCCGCACAAGGTATAGACGAACATACAAAAAAGGCAAAAACTGCCGCAATATGCGAACATGAAGGTCGCGTTGCCATAGAAGCAGAAATTGAAACATTTGCTAAAATTACAGCAGCGTCTGCTTCATTCAAGGCCTTTCACTTTCAAGTAAACCGTTTCATTGAAACGCTGACAAACAGATTAAAAACTCTCAGAATAGAAAGAATAAACAATGGGGAGACAAACGAGCAAGCTGACATTTACATACGCCACCAGAAATAACTCACCACACTGGCTAATTAATGAGCTAGCAGACCAATCTGTTGATCTTTATATTCATGGAAATGAAGATCGTTCAGTTTATGCATGGGCGTTATGTGAAAAACATCACACAATAGGCCGCATGAAATGGGCAGAATGTGATCAGGGAATAGCAGACCATAACTGGGCGCTTGGTGAAATCGAACTCAAATATATCGCAGATTATCTTAAAGGTAGTAATCGTCGTAAGTTGACGCTACTTGAGGATGAAAACAAAAATCTAAAACTTATAACCTCTCAACAAGGAACAAACAATACTGGTTATCTGTTAAAAACAACGGAAATAGAAAATATCAGCACTGTTTCTGCCATGCTTGAAGATTCAGAGGGTGATTATGCTCCGCATATTGCAAATGGACTTACAAATCTAAAAAATAATATAGATTTCTCGTTCTTTCATTTTAGAACATACATCTGGTTCGTTGAAGACGGAATTGTTATAACGGCTGGTGCTCATGATGATGTAACAATTATTGCCAAATTTAATATTCAAACAGAATTGCATTCTCATCTATTAAATAAGGGTATTTCAACCTCTATACTTAAAATGATTCAGAAGCCAAAGAATAACTGGTATACAGATGGAATAGTAGAAATAGAAGATAACCAGGCAATAAAAATCACCTTTGAAAATTGGGAATTTATTGCATTTATATTAGATAAACCTATTGCTTCAATCAGTGCTCAAGATCTAAGGTGTATTAGAATCCCAGACACCACAGTCCTGATAGATTTTCTGAATATAGCTGCCAATTACTGGAGATTCCACTTAAAAACAAATGGCCAATGGCTTATAGGGATAGCTGATGATAGCAGTGATTTTAACCTTGATAATGAAGAGGGAGGATATCTAAAGATAGAAATTCCCCAATGTGGTTTTGTTTGGGACTATGTTCACATAGGAGATCCAGAAGAACTCGCAAAGGATATTGAGCTCTTAGGAACTAAAGAGATAACATTTCTTATTGATGAAAAAGAGTCCCTCTATGCAATACAAAGTGAAAAAGGGATTATCTTTAGAGATCTCTGTAACGAATTATATGAAGATGAAGACGATTATGAAGAGGAGTATGAAGATGAAACTGACGAATGAAGAAGGAATTACAGTATCTGGACAGTTTAGACTTATTGCTCAGAAATCCAGAGTCTTTCCAGATGGAGACAAAATTGGCACAATTGTTCAGAATATTCTTCTTATTCCCGAAAATCTTAAGAAGATGGTTATTTACCCAGCATATATAACATATCCTACCATACTATTAAGAAAATATGGCCTGGTTGATAATAATATGCCAACAAAAAAGAAATTCAATGATTCTCTGGCAGTAAAAGATGGAATTTACTTCATTCGGGGAAACTTGCAATCTAATGCCATGGAAGAAGTTCCAAAAATTCTTCACAATGTCAAAGAATGGGCGAATACCATAGACTGGACATTCAACGACTATTTCAGCGTAATTGTCAATATTGCTGAAATCTATAAATCCAGAGAAGAGTATCTTAACAGCGTTCGAGATGAAATTGTAGCTACAACGCTGAACGACCTATTCCCAAGACAAGGTAAAATCATGGAAGAGCTGGAAAAGCTTGAACAACCAAAAGATGATAAAGACAATTTTAAGGAGATAATTGAAGAAAATATCCCGGAAGAGAGCGATTCAGACGCATTAGGAGAACTACCAACGTGAGTTTAATTAACAAAAAACTCTTGGACGATAGAAGCATGATACCATCTAAAGCCATAGATGCAATGCTGGATGCAAATGCACAATTTTCTGTTTTAGAAAGACTTGTGCAGAACCTTCAGCTAAACGAGCCAGAGCTCGATCGAGTCCTTCGGGATCTCGGTAGGAGTCATGCTTTGAAACATGCAGAATTGACTGACAATCCCATAACGTCAATTAGCATAGATGAGTGGATAGCTAATCTATGTTATAAGTTCGCATGTTTAGGCTTATTCCTTGGTGAACAGGCCTTTAGTGTCAGACCGAGAGATTTGGAGGATCTCATTAATGGAAAATGAATACGATTTAATAATCGCATTTGTAAAGTCAATTGCAAAACGCAAATTGTCTGAATGGTTAACTATGGCGAAAGAATGGCTAAAATCAATATATCATAAGGCTCAAGATTTATTCTATAAGCTTATGGATTTGATTGCAGGAGTTCTTTCGGCAATCTCTAACTGAGATATTTCTTCATTTAAGCCCCCAAGTTCTGCTTGGGGGTTTTTTTAACTCTTAAAAGGAGATAAGATGAGCTTTGCAAAGCTAAATAACCAAGATTCAGCCCCAGAAAAAGAAGAGCCAAAGCTGATAGAGGCTCAAAAGAAAATCGCCGAACTCACACTTGAAAATGCCAGGTTGACAGAAGTTATAGCAGATGCATTTGACTCTGCTGCCGCAGACGGTAGTCACGCTGAAATCATGAAAATCCTTAGACCTTATTTGGAGTAGAAATGAACAAAAGACGATATGGAGACAGCCTCGAAGATTATGTAAAATACTCAGCAGAACGCTATGGAGTTAAACTTAGAAAATCGACTAACTCTGGAGCAGTCAATCAATCTGACGCAGATCTTTCTAATGAATGGTTTCATATAGAATGCAAGAGAAAAGACAAGCCGAAACCTTCAGTAAGTATTCGTGACTGGGAAAAGATACAACAACAAGCTCTCCAAAGAAATACAATGCCAGTCCTTATTAACGGATGTGAAGATATAACTAAAACTATCGTAACAATACATCTATCAGATTTTGTTAAACTATTAACTGCATGGGAACACGCGCAAGATTAAGGAGATATTATGGCTAAGAAGAAAACAACCAAGAAAGAGGAGCCAAAAGGCCCGACCAAGAAAGATAGGCTTGCAAAGCTACAAGGGCTTGCTAAAGAAATAAATAAAAAAGCCCAGGCAGAGGGTGGACGTAGCGTAGTTCAGTTTGGAGTTCCAGAGATAACAACAATCTCAACCGGTCTTCAGACTATAGATTCTCTTATGGGTCAAATCATGAGGGGCAGAATGACTACCATGATGGGCCCGGAAAAAACGGGAAAGACAACCTTCTGTGCTCGTGTTGCAGGCAACGATCAACATAAGAACGACACTATTTGGTGCTGGGCTGACTTTGAAAACTCAGGAGACAAAGAGTGGTTTAAACGTCAAGGCATTAAGATGGACTCTCTTTACTGGCTTCATTCGATGAAGACTATGGAAGAATATTGCGATAAAATCATTGAAGTTGCTCAAGACGGTTCTATAGATGGTATTGTCATTGACTCTGTAGGAGCAATGGCTCCACAAGGAGAAATGTATAAGAAAGAGGGTCGATTTCTTAAACAGAAATCAGTGGCAGATGATACTATTGGTCTGCTTAATAGAAAGCTCGGCCAATTTCTTCGTATTATCAAAGGAATGATAGCTCGATATGATATCCCATGTCTTATCATCACTCATGTCTATGCAGATATTAGTAGTGGAGGGTATCTTATACCCAAAGGTGGTAATGCGTTCAGGCATTTTGCTGATGCTCGTCTTAACTTCCGCATCGGACCTAATGCAAATCGTCCCTGGAACAAGAAAGAAGACAATAAAGAAGTCTATATCGGCTTTGAGCAACTTATTACTCTCGATAAATCTAAGAATTCTGCCTCTATGAATGCTGGAACTCAGATTGGACTTCCATTTTTATATGGAGTTGGTCCCAGCGAAGATAGATTCTTTGTCGAAAGGGCCGTTAAAGACGGTATCATTACTCAGGCGGGTGCCTGGTATAACTGGCCTGAGAAAGACTTTAAAGTAAACGGAAGAGAAGCATTCTGGAAGACAATAGAAGAACGACCAGAATTAGTTAAAGAAATCCGTAAAGCCTATAAAGACATCAATGTTTTTAACATAGATGAGAAACCAATGGTCTTCATCAATCAAGATGACGGCGAAATTATTGACACAGCCAATCAAGATGGCGCCGAACCAGAGTAACCTGTGCTTTATCTTGGGAAAAGTCAAACCGGCTGTACCCAAGAGAGTATCCTGAAACAGGAGGCTTAGATTAAACTAGAAACTAAATTATTTATTGAAGGGTTTCAATAAATTATTTACACCATTACGACAGGACTCTTTGCTTATTCTTTATGTTGCCCATAAAGATACCCCGGTCTGTAACAGACTGGAAAGATTAAACAAACTACTCATCAATAATTTCTCAGAGTACCCTCCGGGATAGCACTACCGTGCTCTCCCTACGGTACTCACCGAAATTATCGCTGTATCTCAATCGAAAGAGTCTAATTCCTTATGCTTTACTCCTGATATGGAGTCGATACGGTAACCGGAATCGGAAGAGCCAACAATCATCGGCAGAAGACTATACCACAAACGATAAGGAAATACTATGTTCTACAGAAAAACTTTTACTCCAGCAGACAAAAGATATATTAATGAATTCTTTGACAAGAACCAGACACTTATTCAACGTCTAATCACTGACAAAGAAAATCAATATCGAGTCTGGTTTGTTAATAAGGGAAATGGCAAGAAAAGAAAGATTACAGAGCCACTTACAGAAATGAAAAAAATGCAGAAGGCATTGAAAGAAATCTTTCAGCCATTTGACAATGGAACTTATACTATGGGTTTCAGAAAGAATAAAAGCATTAGAGATAATGCTAAACAACACCTTGGCGCTCACTGTGTCTTGAATATGGATATCAAAGACTTCTTTCCAAGTGTTAAATCTGATATGATTTATAATGCCTTAGAAGGAATAGGATCTTTGTTTAACATAGCAAGCGATCACATAGAAGAAATCGTAGAACTTCTAACCTATAAAAACGAACTTCCTCAAGGATCTCCAGCTAGTCCAACTATAGCAAATTTGGTTATGAGAAAAGGCGATGACAAAATAGGAAAATTGTTGACAAACATAAGCCTTATAAACTTAGGCTATTCTTACTCCAGATATGCCGATGATATTACGGTTAGTATTCATGGTACTAATTCACTCGCCATAAAATCCGGTTCCTCTACTTTGCGAGATATAATCAAACCTATTGCAGGTATTCTAAAGAAAGAAGGATTTAGAGTAAACTGGCAAAAGACTCATGTAATGACACACAGCAAACAAATGAATATAACCGGTGTTATAATCAATAGAAAGTCAGAATATTCATACAACAAAAGTGAAATAGCTAGAGCACCAATGGATTATAAAGATCGAATCAGAGCAATACTACACAATATATCTACAGGAAAAGCTCAAGGAGAAGAAACAGAAAAGAAAGTGATTGGAATGCTTTCTCATTTGAAAAGCATAGATGCAATTGGATATGAGAAAATTAAATATGACATGATTAAAGTTATAAATAGCAATAGAGGATCACTAGGCTTTCTTAACCATTTAAAAACCAAAGCCCTTATGTTATTGCCTTATAATCGAATCAGTGTCACATCATCATCTCCAACGTCGGGATCAAAAGAAAAAGGTATCTTTAGAACTGATAGAATCTCTATTTTCACACTTAATTGCTCTGAATTTACTCCTCTTTACACCAGGAGTAAACCAATGACTCCTAAAGAAAAAGCAAAATGGGAGACTATTAGACCGTTCTATAGAGATGTTTTTCAAAAAGTATCTCGTTATATAGTTGTTGGATATGCACATAAACCTGAAAGAATTGCATTAGTAATAGATAGTACCCACTCAAGACCTTCTCGCTGGCAGATCTATCTATATGCATCGCAATTTGCTCGTACTACAAGCCGTTGTATCGCTGAAAATATACAAATAAAAGCAATGCTTGCAATGTTTGATTTTGCAGATTCAGATAAAGAACTAAAATCTTTTAAGAATAATCCTGCTTATTCTATGGTTCCTATGTCTAATACTCGTAATGCATTAATTGTTCTATAACATTTATCTATAGATATTCCCAGATAGGAAACAATATCTTGTATTGATTTTCCTTCCAGCAATAATTTACACACCACAACCTGTAAACCGTTCATCTTTCTAAACAATTTAGAGATATCAATGTCGATAAAATCAGAGATAGGAATATCTTCTGAGATCGGAATGGTAGAGAAAGACTCGCGGATTCGGCGTGCTGCCGTTACGCACATTAATTTCCCGACCCTATCAGGATCGTGGTCCTTGTCATTCTCCAGATAAAGAAAGGCTTGTTGAAAAGCATCCTCTTCAGACCAAGCGGCAGAGTAGAGTCGAAGACCTTTCTCGAGGAGCTTCGAGTTAGCCCTTAAATCTTTGACGTCCATCAGAGATAATGCCCGGCGAAGGAGGAGCTGGAGGCCGGCTACCAATAGGTGGAGACCATGCGTTGTCAGCTACGATAGGATTAGGATCGCCACGATCGATCTGACTACGACCCATGCGCGCCCTTAGCTTAGCAACCTCAGCCTTTAACATATTATTCATATTATTGACTTGAACCAATTGTTCTGTTAGATAATGAACTTGACGCTCAAGCTCGGCAATCTTTACATCTTTCATTCCTTCATCCATTCCTATCTCCTGTATCAAGAAGGTTTATAACCTTTAAGATCCTGTCTTTAATTACTTTTCTGGTCGTAATCTTCCTTTTCAACGACCGATTCTCCTGTTTCAATTTTCTTACTTGTTCTTCTAAAAGTTTAATCTTCTGAGCTAAAAGTTCTTCGGTATTAGATCGAGCTTTTTTTGTCTTATTTTTTACTGGCATACTTAGACTCCATCTGAGTTATAACTCTTTTTATCATAGATTTAGAACGGGACATTATTGTACTGATATCTGACACTGAAAAATTTGCATCACGCAGCTTAATAAGAACTTGCTTATCATGCGAAGTCCATTTGTCTTTGTCTCTTACAGGTCCATGCCGGCCCACTTGTCTATCTGAAGTTGATTTCACATTAATACCAAGTTCTTTAAGTTTCGTTTGAATGGTAGTAGCAGAGACACCAAATCTCCTGCCAATCTCATATGTGGACAGATTATCTTTATGATATAAATCCTTCAGGGTCTTCTTAGAAATATCAAAATGTCCCATATTTAACTCCCAAATGTTTAAAATTAACGGTATTCTAACATGACTTTTGCAAATGTCAATTACACACTAAAATGCTAAATCCGAGAATGATTTGCATAATAGAATTTCTTGTGTATAATATACCGCCCAGAGGGAGTAAAAATATATTAGGAGAGAAAAGAGCATGAGAGTTTTAATTATTCCAGACGCACATTTACCGTACGTAAACATGGATTTCCTGAAGGAGATCTATAAGTTTTCGAAAACGTATGATCCTCATGAGATAATTTCTATCGGGGATTTCTTTGATAATTATTCACTATCAAGATTTATCAAAGATCCAGACGCGGATTCACCTTCAGAAGAACTGACAAAATGCTACGATCAAATCAAAAAGATTAAGAAATGGTTTCCAAAGATAACTTTTATCAAAGGCAATCATGAAAAAAGACTTGACAAAAGAGCAAAAGATGTCGGTATTCATAAACGATTTATCAAAGACATCTTTGAAGTAATGGAAACTCCAAAGGGATGGATACCAGTAGATGAAGATGTTGTTGAAAGAGACGGCATTCTTTACACACATGGTTATCATTGTAATCTTCGTAAACATCTCTATGATTTTAATCGCTCCGTTGTATTTGGTCATATTCATAAATATTTTGGTATTGACTATATGTCGCGTAACGGTAGAATGATCTACGCTATGTGTGTCGGAACAATAATTGACGATGAGGCAATTGCTTTCCAATATGGTCCAACCAGATATAGAACAGCATGTATGGGATTCGGAACTGTTACTAATGGAGTTCCGCAAGTACATCCTCTGTTAAATGTTAGAGGAATATAATGGAAAAAAAACAACAAAGTCCTTTATTTGTTGCTCACCCAGGATTACCCTGGCTATACCAGGAATTTGAAAGATGTTCTTCAGACAAAGGATTTCACCAAATCAAAGTAGGAGACATCGTTATACTGAGAGCGGTCTTTCTGCCGTTCTCGGTATACGCTCCCTGGGACAGAGTAGAAGGAAAAGTCGTAGCGCTATCAAAAGCCAATGTAAAAGTAGATGTAAAAGCTTACATGTACAATGACAGGATATGGATTCCTAACTGGATGATAGAAGATGTTATCGACGTCAGTACAATCAAAAGGACTGCTAAACGTAAAACATATACTGCTCGCAAATCAGCCAATGAGAGTTCTGAAAACTAACATTGGCTATACAGTATATTTAAAAGATTCGGGAGACATTCCCTATAAAATCTACAGACCAGATGGTACCACCATCACTTTTCCAAGAACAAATTCAATAAATATTCTCTTTTAACCTTGACAATAGAATTTAGAGAATACAATAGGGTTTGCAAAGCTCATATAAATTGTTCTGTAACAGAATAAAAGTGAGCGTTTATAATTTCTTTCCTTTAACACCGAAGGAAAGATTTGGTATTGATTGAATACAATCAATCGGCTTCGCCGGTTGAAACCCTATTGGGTTTCTACACCAAACTTTCCAACCGTCTGCTGGAAAGAAATCCAGCCTTCGGCTGGTTTCTGGATGGCCTCTGTATAGTGTCGAAGCCCTTCGGGGTTTTTCGGCCAAGCAGGTTAATACCAGCCTCAGTCGTACGACGTCTGAGGTTGGGGCTGCATCAGACTCAAAAAGGTTTATCGTAACGATAAGCCTTGAGTAATACCCTTTTGGCGATGCGCCATAAGATGTCATCCGATACCGGCTGACATTTGCCGGCCTTCGGCAGGCAAGCGCATAGCCAAAGGGAGGTACAGCAGCAAGCGCAGCAGATCTCTGAGGCAACAGATGCTTTCGGTACCGAAAAGATGGCCGCTGTAAGACAACCGTTCGAGCAGTTGTGTGCGAAGGTGCCACACCAAGGATCGTAACCTTGGGGCCATTCTTTTTCTTCTGAAATAATATTAACAAGGAGTAAAGATGACAAACGACATCTTAGTGCGGATTAACAAAGTAATTTCAGCAGCACAAAAGAAGATCAATCAAATCGAATTGGAAACCCGAGAGAAAATTGAAAGTATTCTACATCCTAAATCAAGAATGACATTTGGTAAGGGAGACATAAAAAAACTTGTACAAAGATCAGAAAAACAATTAACTGCTGGCCAAAAAGCGGCAGCTACAAGAAAGGCACAGGCCAAAGGAAAAGAACAAACTCCAAAGAGAAAACGTGGCCGGCCTAGAAAGAACAAATAATGGGCGTTGCATTTTCCCATGGCGATGCCATGTGGTCATATGGTGGATATGCAGATTTTTGCGATAGTTTATGTCGACTATTAGGTTACGAAGGTTTAAATGATTTCCAGCATTGTTTATTTCATTTTGATGATGATAGCTATGCTATTCAAGGATTGGTTAATCTCTCTAATTATAGTAAAGATTACAACGCTCTTACAACTAGTCAATTAGAAGAACTTATTCCAGTCTTGAAAAGATTGTCTAGAAAGTTAGACAAAAAAGGCTATGATTATCTGATGGCCCAGGAATTAATCAAGGGCATGCAGAAAGCATTGAAAGCCGATGAACCTTTCAGGATGACATAATGAAATGCAAATATGGTCTAAACGATGAAGGAAAATGTCCCGCATGTTGTGGTGACGCCTTCCTTTCTAAATATTGTTTCCATTGTTCCATAAGAAAATTGCTAAGTATAAACAACAGTCTTCTATCTGACATAAAACAGAAAGAGTCTGTTAAAGAGCGGGATGGCGCAGTCAGGTAGCGCAGGTGCTTCATACGCATCGTGTCGTCGGTTCGAATCCGGCTCCCGCCATTTTATATAGGGATAGTTTTAATGGTAAAACGTCAGATTCCAAATCTGGTTTTGAGGGTTCAAGTCCTTCTCCCTATGCTTTTGCCCTTGTAGCACAAGGGATCAGTGCGTCGGACTTCTAATCCGACTATCCAGGTTCGAATCCTGGCGGGGGTGTTATAAGATAAAGATTAGGATAGATTATTCTAATCTATCTTTTATTAACTTTACCAAGCTAGTCAGCTTGAAGGAGGTCGTCTCATGAATAAAGCATTAATAAGAAAACTACAAAATATAGCAATAGAAATGATAATAGATACTAAATCATTTCTAGAAAGCAAAACAGGACAATTATGTAAAGCAACTATGTCTGAATTAGCAATGTGCAAAGAACGATGTACGATTAAAATGTCTTTGCCTAGGATAATGGGAAACACGACGTTAGCGATAAAAATTGCTTCTTCCTTAAACTTAAACGTTTTATGTTTAACTTATTCTCAGAGTATAATTAATTGTAGATGGGAAATGAAACCAAGACCTCTTGTTTGTAGTTGGAATAAATATGAAAAGTACTTCGGCAATAGATTTGACGTTATCATAATTGATATGTCGTCATTAATGTCTAAGCGTAAGTTAGAAAAGATCTATCAAGATTTCGGACATGATTTAGTCTATTTTTTGACAGGTTGATTAATCCTCTGATCCGAGTTCGAATCTTGGCGGGAGTATGGGGGCGTAGCTCAGTTGGTAGAGCAACGCTCTGATAAGGCGTAGGTCATAGGTTCAAGTCCTGTTGCCCCCATTTTATGTTGGGCGTAGCTCAGTTGGTTTGCGTAAGCTTAGAGCGTCAGATTGTGGCTCTGAAGGTCGGGAGTTCGAATCTCCTC